>Ga0335084_10001003_pt1 | contig 25555 bp, 14 predicted proteins | sample Lox_Sample_44_FD_206721 | JGI IMG/M metagenome (GOLD analysis project Ga0335084, IMG submission 206721) | Soil microbial communities from Loxahatchee National Wildlife Refuge, Florida, United States - Lox_Sample_4.4 | ecosystem: Environmental > Terrestrial > Soil > Wetlands | place: USA... | reverse complement strand
GGACATGGAGAGGCCGACCAGGTCGGCCTCGCGCGCCGCGGCGAGCACGCCGGGCGCGTCCTGCGGGCCGTCGAAGCGGGCAATGGCCGGCGCGTGGCCGGCCGCGCGCAGCGAGGCCGCGAGGTACAGGAGCGAGAGGTTCGACTCCAGGTCGGGGCCGACGAGCAGGACGCGCATGGTCATCCTCCGAGGTTCGCAGGAACGCCGGGCTCCGTGCCTTGACCCGGTCCCCGTCGAACGCACGGGCACGCGAAGGGATCCGTCGCCGCTGTGGGCGGCGGGCGCACAGCGCGCCGCGCCGCCGTGTCGGCCCGCGCTTCCTGCGGGAACGTCCGCCGGGGGGGCCGGCCCTTCACGCCTGCGGCGCCTGCTCCTCCTTCGGCAGGATCGGCATGTTCCGCGCCGCCCATCCGAACAGGAAGACGGTCGCGGCGATCAGGCCGATCGAGACCCCCCACTCGAACGCGCTCGGGAAGTACCTCTGCGGCGCGAACGGCATCGGGCCCCTCAGGTTCATCGCGAACACGACCACGTCGGCGCGGTTGAGCACCACGCCGCCGCAGGCGAGGAGCGCGCCCCAGAAGAGCGCCTTCGGGTTCTCGCGGAGCCTCGCCGCGCCGAGCAGCGCGAGCGGCACGAGGCCGCCGAGCAGGATCTCGGCCACGAACAGCGGGGCCCTGGGGCCCGCGAGCGCGGCGCCGAGCTGATCGCGGACGGCGAGGTCGCCGACCCGCACCACCTCGAACACGAGCAGGGCCCAGAACCCGAGCTTGCCCATGGCCGCGAGCTGCGGCATCCGCAGCGCCCGGCCCCAGGCCTTCGCGATCCACATCTCGATCAGGATGACGAGCGCGATGCCGGCCGCGACGGACGAGAGGAAGAAGTAGACCGGCATCACCGGCGACCACCACCCCGCGTCGAGCTTGTCCGGCATGAGCAGGAAGAGCGAGCCGAGCGAGCTCTGGTGCATGGTGGAGAGGGTCACCGCCGCGATCGCCAGCATGATCGGGACCGGATGCTCCTCCGCCTTCGGGCGGAACGCCCAGGCGAGCACGGCGAAGACCACCAGGGCGAGCCCCGTCCAGACCAGGTTGCGGGACATGAGCCAGACGAACAGCGTCACCGCGACCACCACCCAGATCGGCGCGCCCGTCTTCCACCGCGCCATCGCCTTCTGCATGCCCCAGCGCTCGAAGGCGACCGGCATGAACTCGAAGGCGAGGATGGTGACGTAGAGGCCGACGCACCAGGAGACCTCGAACATCGCCGAGTGCTTCGGCGCCTGCACGCCGAGCTGCCAGAAGTGCCAGGGCAGACCGAGGTCGGCGATCAGCGTCACGGTGACGAACGAGTAGCTGAGGAGCCCCATCAGCACCGCGCTGCGCCCGATGGAGTACAGGTCCTTCCGCCGGAACACGTAGATGATGCCCGCCGTGGCGAAGGCGCCCGCCGCGACGGCGATCCAGACCAGGTCGAAGACGATCCAGAGCCCCCAGGCCCAGGTGTCCGAGAGGTGGGTCGCCCCGCCGAGGCCGAGGACGAACCGGGCCAGGAACGAGACCGCGCCGAACGCCATGAGCACCGCGAGCACGCGGTTCGCGGGCGTCCACAGCTTCCTCTGGATCGGCGCGAACTCGGGGTGGTGCTCCTCCTTCGCCTCCGCCTTCGCGACCGCCGCCTTGCGCTGGCCGAGCGCGTAGGCGCCGCCGAGCAGCGCGCCCACGCCGATCACCGCGGGCGGCACCGCCGAGAGCGCGGCGACGCTCCGGCCCGGGTAGCTCTCCGTGCCCACGTTCGGCAGGCCGATCTGGTCGAACGGGACCCCGGAGAGGTAGAGGGTGGCCGTCCCTCCCGCCTCCTTCTCGCCGTAGACGTGGTCCACGTACTTGCCCTTCCCCGCGGCGATGCGCCCCTTCGCCTTCGCGAGCATGTTCTCCCGGATGCCGAAGTCGAGCGCGTCCGCGGGGCACTGCTTCACGCAAGCGGGCAGCGCGTGCCCGGCGACGAACCGCTTGGCCTCGTCCGGCGAGAGCTTCTGGCCGTTGCGCTCGACCGGCGGGACCGGGTCGAGCCGGTCGGCGCAGAGGGTGCACTTCTGGATCTTGGGGGCGAGCGAGTCCCACTCCGTGCCGATGGCGCCGAACGGGCAGGCCCACATGCAGTAGCGGCAGCCGATGCACTTGGCCTCGTCGTAGACGACCGGGCCGGCCTTGGTCTTGTGCAGCGCCGTCACCGGGCAGGCGGAGGCGCAGGCCGGCTCGTCGCAGTGCATGCACTGCCGCTTGGTGAATACGGTCCGGAACCCGCCCGGCGCCGTGGCGTCGTCCACCTCGTGATGGGTGATGAGCATGTACGTCTTGCCGGACAGCGTGGTCGGGTTCTGGAAGCCGAGGCTGCCCGTCTGGAGCTGGGTCCGCTCGCCCGGCAGCCCGTTCCACTCCTTGCAGATCACCTGGCAGGAGTGGCACCCGATGCACTTGGTCGTGTCGATCAGCTTCGCGTAGCTCATGGTCGTCCTCCGGGGCGCGTCAGCGCGAGCGCGACGCGACCGCCTCCTGCGCGCGGACGACGTTCACGAGGCAGGCCTTCGTCTCCTGGGTCCCGGCGCCCGGATCGACGGCGTCGATGGTGAGATCGTTGACGCTCGCGCCGGTCGAGAGCCCCTTGAACCCCCAGTTGTAGGGCATCCAGACGATGGTCACCTCCTGGCCGGCGATGCGGAGCGACTGCATCCGCCGCGTCACCAGCGCCTTGACGACCACCTCGCCGCGCGCCGACGACACCCTCGTCAGGTCGCCGCTCCGGATGCCGAGCTTCGCCGCGAGCGCCACCGGCAGCTCGATCATCGGCTCGGGCGCGAGCTCGTTGAGCCACGAGATGTTTCGCGTCGTCGATCCCGCGCACCAGTGCTCGGCGAGCGACGACGTCATGAGCACGTAGGGGAAGTCCTTGGGCGTGCCGATGGGCTGCTTCGACTTCACCCGCGGGTACTTGAGGAGCGGGTTCGTCTGGACCTTCGGGTGAAGCACGTTCGCGACCGGGCTCTCCACCGGCTCGTAGAACTCCGGGAACGGTCCGTCCTTGGGGACGTAGGCGACGTCGCGGGGCAGGCCCTTCTCGCCGCTGTCCGGGTCCTCGTACGGACCGGCGAGGAGCCGCCCGACGCCCTCGGGGTTGAGGCGGAAGGCGAGCCCGCCCTCGAAGGTCCCCGGCCCCTTCTTGAGATCCCGCACGTCGGGCGTGTCGATGCCGGTCCACTTCTTCTCGGCCGGATCCCACCGGATGAGCGGCACCGCGGGCGCGAGGACCTTCCCCTTCGCGTCGCGGGCGGGCATGGGCTGCCCCTCCGCGTCGCAGGAGGCGCGGTTGTAGAGGATCTTCATGTTGCCTGGCCAGGTCCAGGCGAACCCCGGGCTCAGGCCGAGGCCCGTCGGGTCCTTGGGGTCGCGCCGCTTGGTGAGGTTCGTGCCCCCCGCGAAGCAGCCCGCGTAGATCCACGTCCCCGAGGAGGTCTTGCCGTGGAGGTCGAGGTCCCCGATCTTCCTGACGAGGTCCCCCGCCTTGAGTCCCTTGTCGGGCAGGTCCACCCAGGCGCGGCCGTTGATCTCCTTGAGCACGTCCTCGGGGAGCGTGTCCTTGCGGTAGCTCCACGCCGCCTTGAGGATGGGCGCGTCCTTCGGATCGGTCGATCCCTCGTAGAGGTCCCGCACCCTGCGGAACACCTCGTCGATCACCTCGAGGTCGGGCCGCGCCTCGCCGGGCGGCTTCACGCCCGCGTAGCGCCACTGCACCGATCCGCCGGAGTTGGTGATGCTGCCCTCCTTCTCCATGAAGTAGGCGGCGGGGAGCAGCAGCACCTCGGTCTGGATCGCCTTCGGGTCCACGCCCGGCGCCCGCCAGAAGTCCGCCGTCTCGGTCTCCCAGAGCTCCTGCACCACCAGGAACTCGAGCCTCGCGAAGGCCTCGCGCACGTAGTTCAGGTTCGGGCTGGTGACGAGCGGGTTCTGCCCGAGGACCCAGAGCGCGCGGATCGATCCGGCGTGCATCGCGTCCACGATCCCGTACGCGCTGTAGTCCCTCTTCGCGCTCCGCTTCGGGAGCCACCCGTAGCCGAAGTCGTTCGCGGGGACCCCGTTCTCGCCGAACCAGGCCTTGAGCCCGTTCACCACCGCCGCGCGGTTGATGGTCCCGTTGTTCTTCGCCCAGGTGGTGAGGTCGACGTCGGTGTGGATGGGGTACTCGAAGTAGCCGAACCAGTAGTTGTTCAGCACCGACATGTCGCAGGCGCCCTGCACGTTGGGCTCGCCGCGCAGCGCGTTCACGCCGCCGCCGGGCTTGCCCACGTTGCCGAGCAGGAGCTGGAGGATCGCGTAGCAGCGGATGTTCTGGACCGCGACGGTGTGCTGCGTCATCCCCAGCGCGTACAGGATGGTGCCCGGGCGATTGAGCGCGAACGTCTCGGCGATCTCCCGGATCTGCTTCGCCGGCACGCCCGAGATCTGCTCGGCCACCTCCGGCGTGTAGCGGTCGTAGTGCTTCCGGAGCTTCTGGAAGGCGCAGCGGGGGTCGTCGAGGTCCTTCGCCTTCCTCGGCTTCCGGTCGGGGCCGAGATCGTAGCCCCACGAGGCGGTGTCGTAGTGGTGGGTCTCGTGGTCGTAGCCGCTGAACAGGCCGTCCTCGAAGCCGAAGTCGTCCCGGACGAGGAAGAGCGCGTTGGTGTGGAGCTTCACGTACTCGGCGTCGTACCAGCCGTTCTCGATGACGAGCCGGATCACGGCGCCGAGGAAGGCGATGTCCGCGCCGGGCCGGATGCGCGCGTAGATGTCCGACATCGCCGAGGTGCGGTTGTACCGGGGGTCCACGTGGATGATCTTGGCGCCGCGCTCCTGCGCCACGCGGATCCACTTCATCGCCATCACGTGGTTCTCGGCGGCGTTGGATCCTTCGATGAGGAAGACCTTGGCGTTCTTGAGGTCCGCCCAGTGGTTCGTCATCGCGCCGCGGCCGAACGAGGCCCCCAGACTGGGGACCGTGGGGCTGTGTCAAAGCCGCGCCTGGTGCTCGATGTAGTTCGTCCCGAGGAGCCGCGCGAGCTTGGTCCAGAGGTAACACTCCTCGTTGGTGTTCTGCGCGCCGCCAAGGAGGGCGATGGCGTCGGTCCGGTTGACCACGACCTCCTTCTCTCCGTCCTTCTCGGTCGCGACCCAGGTCGCGTCGCGCGTCGCCTTGAGCTTCTTCGCGAGCTTGTCGAGCGCCTCGTCCCAGGAGATCTCCACCCACCGGTCGGAGCCGGGCGCCCGGACCTTCGGCACGCGCAGGCGCTGCGGGTTGTCGTGCGTCGCGAGCGCCGCCGAGCCCTTCACGCAGAGCGCACCCTCGTTCACGACGTGGTCGGGATCGCCCTCGAGGTTCACGAGCTTCCCGTCGATGACGTGGCCCACCATCCCGCAGCCGCACGAGCAGAAGTTGCAGACCGTGGTGAACTCCTTCGCGCCCAGGAGCTTCAGCTCCGCCGCGCGCGAGGGCTCGTTCACGAACAGCTCGCCCGCGGCGATGGCGGCCCCGCCGCCCGCGACGCCCTTCAGCAGCTCCCTTCGACCGATCGTCATGCGAGCTCCCTTCGTCGCGCGGGCCGCGGCACCGGGCGACGGAGCGGCCCGGTGCGGCGCGACGCCCGGTGGCGGATCGTGCATGCTATGCACCGCGCCCTCCGGAAGTAACGTCGGCCCATGGTCCTACGGGGAACGCCGGACCGATCTGCTCCAAAAGAGCACTTCCGCACCCACGGGCTCGCGCGGCTGGAGGCGAGCGCCAGCGCGTCGGGCTGGCGGTGGCGCTACTCGGCGACCCGGAGCTGCTCGTGCTGGACGAGCCCACCGACGGCCTCGATCCCATTGGGCCGCACGAGGTGCGGGGGATCCTGGCGCGGGCGCTCGCCCGCGGAGCGACGCTCCTGCTCGACTCGCACCTGCTCGCCGAGACCGAGCGGATCTGCCAGCGCATCTGGCGCGCGCCATGGGAGGGGTCCTCGCGGGAGCCCGGCTCCACGCGCAGGCGACGGGAGATCGCGCGCTCGCGGAGCTCCTCGACCAGGCCACGGTGATCCCGGGCCGGGACGGCTTCCTGGTCCAGGTCGCGCTCCCCGTGGACCTGGTGGAGCGCTGGTTCGCCGGCTGCCCAGGTGGGCGTGACGCGCCCGCCCGGGTTCGTTAAGCTTCCTCGATGCTGACCATCAGCGCCCGCGCGCTCGCGTTCATCCGCAGCAAGCGCCGCCCGCTCCACCTCGACCTCCCGAGGATGGTGCGGGGCTGCTGCTTCGACTTCCAGGAGTGCCCGTCGGTGCGGCTCGGCGAGCCGCGCGACCCGCACCGCTACGAGCGACAGGTGATCGAGGACACCCCGGTGTTCGTGCCGCACGACCTTCCGCGCGACCTCGCGCTCGAGATCACGCTCAACGGGTTCCTCGGCTTCCGCTGGCTCGTCGTCGAGGGCTGGCGGTACTTCTAGCGCCCGCGGCGCGACCGGGACCACCGCGCCGTACCGCGCCGCGTCAGGCGCTCCGGGCGGCCGCCGGGTCGCGGACCCCGTCGAGCAGCGTCCGGACGCACCGCGCCAGGTCGATGGGCGTGTACGGCTTCGGCAGGAACGTCTCGCCTTCGGTGGCGGCGTGGCCCCACCCCGACACGTAGAGGACCGGCACCCCCTCGCGCCCGGCGAGGGCCCGCGCCACCGCGTCCCGGCCGGATCCGTCCGGCAGCGACAGGTCCACGACGGCGCAGTCGATGGGGCCGGCCTGGCGAGCGGCGACCTCCGCGGCCTCCCGCGCGCTCCCGGCGTCGAGCACCAGGTATCCGAGCTGCGAGAGGGAGCGCACCGCGAGCCGCCGCACCCCCGGATCGTCCTCGACGACGAGGACGGTCTCCGAGCCGTACAGGTCCCTCGGCTGCTCCGCCCCCGCGCTCCGGACGACCGCTGCCGCCCGGGGCAGGTAGATGCGGAAGCGGGACCCCGCACCCGGCGTGCTGTCCACCTGGATGGTGCCGCCCGCCTGGGTCACGATCCCGTAGCAGGTCGCGAGCCCGAGCCCGGTCCCGCGATCGCCCTTGGTCGTGTAGAAGGGCTCGAACACATGGGCGAGGACCTGGGGCGGCATGCCCACCCCCTCGTCGGCCACCGTCAGGAGGAGGTAGTCGTCGGGCGGGGGCTGCCCCTGCCTTGCCGTCCCCTCCCGGACGCGCACGTTCTCCGTGGTGAGCCGGATGTGCCCCCCCGAGGGCATGGCGTCGCGCGCGTTGACGGCGAGGTTCATGATCACCTGGTCGAGCTGGACGGGATCGACGAACACCGGCCAGCCGTCCCGCGCGTACGAGGTCTCGAGCGCGATGTTCTCGCCGATGACGCGGCGGAGCATCTTCTCGATGGACTTCGCACGCTCCTCCACCCGGATCACGCGCGGCTCGACCGCCTGCTTCCTCGCGAAGGCGAGGAGCTGGCGGGTCAGGTCGGCCGCGCGCCGGCAGTCGTCGTGGATCTGCTCGGCGTCCGCGCGGGCCGGGTGCCCGGCGTGCAGCTCCTGCTTGACCAGCTCGGCGGACGCCAGGATGGAGGTGAGGATGTTGTTGAAGTCGTGGGCCACACCGCCCGCCAGCCGGCCGATGGCCTCGAGCTTCTGCGCCTGCCGGAGCTGTTCCTGCAGCGCGGCGCGCTCCTCCTCGCCCCGCTTGCGCTCGGTGATGTCCCGGGTGATGGAGAGCAGGTAGCGCCGGCCCGAGATGGTGACCACCTGGGAGGAGATGAGGGCGGTGACGTGGCTCCCGTCCTTGCGCCTGAACACCGCCTCGACGTTCTCGACCACGTCTCCACGCGCCAGCCGCTCGACCAGCGCGTCGCGCAGCGGCCGGTCCACCCAGAGGGCGAGGTCGCCGGAGGTCCGGCCCACCGCCTCCTGCGGCGTGTAGCCGGTGAGCCGCGTGAACCCGTCGTTCACCTCGACGTAGACGCCGTCCTCGACGCGGCTCAGGTTGATCGCGTCGGGGCTGGTGGCGAACACGACCCGCACCCGCTCCTCGCTGGCGCGGCGCTCGGATTCGCGCCGCAACGATCTCCGCAGCGCCTCGCGCAGCGAGGCCCCGAAGCGGTCGAGCATGAGGGTCAGGACGAAGAAGGTCAGGAGGGAGAAGCCGAGGGTGCCGAGGGGCTCGGGTCTCCTCGGCAACGGGCCGGTCCCTCCCAGGTGACCGGCGTCGCGGAGCGCAGCGACGCCGAGGACGGCGGTGGCCGTCGCGAAGACGGCCCATGCCGCGCGGGGGCCGAGGAGGAGGGCGGACATCACCAGCGGCACGGCGATGAGCAGGATGTGGCTCGAACCCCGGTTGAGCCCTTCGGTGAACAGCAGCACCACCGGGGCGCACGTGCCGGCGAGCGTGAGCCGCAGCCCGGCCCGGTACCGGCCGGTGCGCAGCAGGAACACGGCTGCGATCAGCGATGGGATGAAGACGAAGGCGATGCCGGCGGCGGGGAGCAGGAACTCGCCGAGGAGATCGCGCGCCGCCCCCACCGCGATCGCCAGGACGCCCCAGGTGACCGCCACGAAGCAGAGGACTTGCACGGTGACGGCCAGGCGGCGCTCGATCGGATCCTCGATCGGCACCTGCTCCAGCCACGCGCGCGCACGCCCCACCATGGCGCCCCCCGGCTCCACCCGCCGCTCGCCCGAGGGCAGGCATGGGAAGGATAGCGGGTTTCGGCATGCAAGGCTCGCCGGCCGCGGAGGGGGCGGCGAGGCAGATCGTCACGGGACTTTCTCGAGCAGCACGCTCGCCTGCGCGGTCCCCGGGAGACCCACCGCCTCCGTCGCGCGGCGCACACCGGGGGCGCCACCGCCCGCCGCTGCGCGCACCGCCTGCTCGACGCGGGCGTACGGGACGGGCGCACGGGAGCAGAGGGCGACGACCCGCTCCGGCCCCGGGCGGCCGTCGAGCACGGCGCCGCCGGGGATCTCCGTGGCGCGCGCGTCACCTCCCCGCCGCCTTCGCCGGAGCGGGGGAAGAGGCGGGACACCTGCCCGGCGGCGTCCACCGACACGATCCACAGGCGACACGGCGCCGCCGGCGTGCCGGGGCGGCCTCCTCGACGGCCCGGACCGTGGCGGGGAAGACGTACCGGAAGAACTCGTCGCCCTGGCGCCGCATCTCGGCGAGGCGCTCCTGGCAGCGGCCGCAGGACCGCACGTGGAGGCCGGCGCCCGGGTCCCCTCTGGCGAGGAGCAGCTTCTCCAGGGCGAGATCGGATGGGCAGCGGGCGGTCATGACGGTGAGGACACCCGAGGCCCTCGAATCGTGCCACGGACCCGGAACCCCAGGCCCGGTCTGCGCCACCCCGCTACGCCACCGGCGGCGCCGCTCCCGGACCGCCGATCGGAAGCGTCACCGTGAAGGTCGTGCCCCTGCCGGGCGCACTCTCGACGGTGACGCCGCCGCCCAGGGCCGTCACGACCTCGCGCACGATCCACAGCCCGACGCCGAAGCCGCCCGGCGCGTTGCCGTGAGGGCCGCGCTCGAACCGGTCGAAGATCCGGACCCGGTCCTCGGGTGCGATGCCGATGCCCATGTCGGCGACGCTGATCACGGCGGAGCTGCCGGCGCGCGCGACCGAGATCCGCACCGGTCGCCCCAGGCCGTACTTCACCGCGTTGGACAGCAGGTTGGTCAGGACCTGGTCGAGCCGCATCCGGTCCCATCGACCCACCACGCCGGCTTCCGCCTCCAGCGAGAGCACGGACCCCGCCTGCGCCAGCTCTCCGTCGAACCGCTCGGCGACCTCCCGCGCCACCTCGGCGAGGTCCACCTCCTCGAGCTCGAGGTGCATGCGTCCCGAGGTGATGCGCGAGACGTCGAGCAGGTTGTTCACCAGGGTGGTGAGGCGCGAGGTCTGCCTCCGGACCGACGCGTGGAGGCGTTCCAGCGCCGGGTCCGGCGCCGCGATGCTCTGGCCCTCGATGCGAGCGAGCTGCTGGACCACGAGCGACAGCGCGGTGAGGGGCGTCTTCAGCTCGTGCGACGCCGCGGAGATGAACTCGTCTCGCGAACGGACCGCCTCCGCCAGGAGCGCCGTGGCGATCTCGCGCTCCCGGAACCCCTCGCCGACCATCGCGCCGAACCCGGCCACGACGACCCCGACCGGGAGGAAGACGGCCGCCCCCACCAGCGCGCCCGCCGCCCGCGCCTCGATCGGCGACTTCGAGATGAACCACCACCCGCACACGGCGCAGAGGAGCGCCGACACCACTCCGGCCACGCGCCCACCGATCGACGAGGTGACGGCGACGACGAGGAAGAAGAGGACGAACGGGACGGTCTCGATCCAGGGCCGCAGCACCTCCTCGACGGCCAGCCCCGCCGGCGGCAGGAGCAGGGTGAGCAGGACCACCGCGGCTGGGGGGAGCCTCGGGGGCGGCGGGATCTTGAAGCGCGGCAGGATCGGCCGCGTCGAACGGCGGTCCGAGCTCATCGTTCACTGGGCGCGGCGTGCGCCGCCGAGAGAGGCGCCGTCGCTCCGTAAATTTCCGCTTGCACGGCGCCTGAGACTCCTCCAGCAGGGGTCACGCTGTCGCCGCTCCGGATGGGTTGCATCACCGGCCGCGCTCCACCGCGACGAGCGGCGCTCCGGCGCGGAGCAACGGGCCGGGGTGTGGAGCGGGCACGTGGCCTTCCATCCGCGAATCGCGCTGCACGTTCCCCGCCAGGCGAGCGCCCCGGCTTGCGAGGCAGGCGGAGGAGATCTAGGCGGGCTGGTGCCCGACATCCAGTGGACCGCACGGCTCATCGGCGAAGGTCGCCGTGCGTCGCGCCACCGGTGAAGTCCGGCGCTCCGCATCGGAGCGTCCCACGTCCCTGGGTCAGCCCTCGGGGTCATTCCTCGGCCATACAGCCGGTCCGGGCGACCCGGGGTGAACAAGACCCGGTGCGACCCGCCAGCCGGGCGCTCCTTTCGCTGACTTGCGCGCCGTCGCCTGGGAACGCGGCCTGCACCCACCGAGATCCATCGACCGAGGTGCGTCCATGCCCAGAACTACCCGCGCCCACATCGCCCTCGCCCTCGCCGCCGCGCTCGCGGCCTGCAGCCGCGGCGCGCCCGCTCCCGCACGCCGCGCCGACCCCATGTTCGTGAACGGCGGGTTCGAGGACAACGGCGGCTCGCTCACGGGCTGGACCATCACCCGGTACGCGAACACCGCGGGCCTGACGGTCTACCCGCCCACCACGGTCCCGGACCTCGCCCTCGCGGCCTGCGGCGCGCCCAGCACCGGGAACAACCCAGAGTGCGTGAACCGCACCGACGCCGAGGTCAACGCGGTGCCCGAGTCGCAGCAGATGGCGGGGCTCTCCGGGCTCGTCTCGCCGCGCTGGCCGAAGTTCGGCACCTCCACCGCCGTCGTGAACAAGCAAGGGCTCCACCAGAACGTCAACTCGCTCAAGCAGCGGTACACGACCACCAGCGCCGACGTCGACGCCAACGACGGCAAGATCCACGCGCGGTTCGCGCTCTCGCCGCAGCTCCAGAACCCGAGCCACATCGACAGGCAGCAGCCGTACTTTTACGTGGCCCTGCGGAACCTGACCAAGGGCACCACGCTCTACCAGACCTTCAACTACTCCAACCAGCCCGGCATCCCCTGGCAGACCACCGCCGACGCGGTCCCGGTGCTCTACACCGACTGGCAGCTCTTCGACATCGCGCCCGGCAACGCAGCGCTCATGATCGGCGACACCGTCGAGCTGGAGGTCATCGCCGCCGGCTGCCAGCCCAACGGCCACTGGGGCCAGGTGTACGTGGACGGCTTCGGCGCGCAGCTCCCCGGCCTGTCGATCTCCAAGAGCGCGCCGGCGTGGGTGCTCGCCAACGCCGACCTCACCTACACGTTCCAGGTCGAGAACGGGACGTCGTTCGAGGCGCGCAACGTGGTCGCGAGCGAGGTCATCCCGGCGAACACGACCTTCAAGTCGATCGTCCCGCCCGCGGGCGTGACCTGCACCACCCCCGCCGTCGACGGGACCGGGACGGTCTCCTGCCCGCTCGGCTGGATGAACCCGTACTCCAGCCAGACGTTCCAGGTCACCGTCCACACCGCCACCGGCCTCGCCAACGGCACCGTCATCACCAACGGCAACTACTCGGTCGTGGGCGACGGCATCAACTCGGTCCTCGGCCCGGCGGTGATGACCACCGTCGGCAACGGGCCGTACGCGGACCTCGCCGTCACCGTCTCGGACGGCGTGCCTGCCGTGGTGTGGGGCGGGCCGGTGCAGTACCTCGTCACGGCCACCAACTACGGGCCGACCACCGCCACCAACGCGACGGTGACCGACACCTTCCCGGCGCAGCTCACCGGCGTCTCCTGGACGTGCGCCGCCACCGGCGGGGGGAGCTGCGGCACCGCGAGCGGCAGCGGCAACCTGACGGCCGCGAACGGAAAGGTCACGCTCCCGCCCGGCGCGACGGCGACGTACACGGTCAACGCCACGGTCGTCTCCGGGAGCGGCAACGGCACGCTCACCAACGGCGCCACCGTCGCGACGCCCGTCGGCGTCACGGACAGCCTCCCCGGCAACAACACCGACGCCGACGTGGACAGCATCGGGACGCTGTACACCGTCACCGTCACGAAGGACCTCTCCGAGACCGGCCGCGGCCGGGTGATCTCCAGCCCCACCGGGATCTCCTGCGGCGACGCCTGCGCCTCGCAGAGCACGAGCTTCCTCGACGGGTCGCAGGTCACGCTCACCGCCATCGCGCGGCCCGGGGACACCTTCGACGGGTGGACGGGGGACTGCACCGCCTTCGGGACGGCGAACCTCTGCACCGTGACGCTCAGCGGCGCGGCCCTGAACGCCGGTGCGCACTTCCGCGGCCCGGCCGTCACCGGCTCGGCGCCGGGCGGCAACGGGAGCGTCACCTGCGCGCCCTCACCGGTCCTGCAGCAGACCTCGTCCACCTGCGCCATCGCCCCGGCGGCCGGATACCAGCTCACCGCCCTCACCGACAACGGCACCGACGTCCTCGCCTCCGTCTCCGGCGGCACCTACGCCATCTCCGGCGCGGCGCTCGTGAACGACCACGCGGTGGTCGCGACGTTCATGAAGTCGGACGCGACCGGCTGCGTCGCCGACGCCGAGTGCGCGAGCGGATCCTGCACCGACGGCGTCTGCTGCGACTCCGCGTGCACCGGCCAGTGCCAGGCCTGCGACCTCCCCGGGAAGGTGGGCACCTGCTCGCCGGTCACCGGCGCGCCGGCCGGCGGCCGCCCGGCCTGCGCGTCGGATGGGTCGGCGTGCGGCGGGGCGTGCGACGGGAGCGACGTGAACGCCTGCGCTTACCCGGACGCCTCGACCGCCTGCAGGAGCGCCTCGTGCAGCAACGGCACGGCGACGCTGGCGGTGTCCTGCGACGGCTCCGGCTCCTGCCCGGCGGCCACCACCCAGGCGTGCAACCCCTACGTCTGCGGCGCCACCGCGTGCCTGACTGCGTGCGGTGACGACTCACAGTGCGCGAGCGGCGACTACTGCAACGGCACGGCCTGCGTCTCCAGGATCGCCCAGGGAGGCGCCTGCACCGCGCCGCACCAGTGCGCCACCGGCAGCTGCGTCGACGGCGTCTGCTGCGACGTGGCGTGCGGCGGCCAGTGCCAGGCGTGCAACGTCGCGGGCAAGGTCGGCACCTGCTCGCCGGTGACCAGCGCTCCCGTGGGGGCGCGGCCCGCCTGCACGACCGACGGCACGCTCTGCGGGACCTCCGCCTGCGACGGGATCCACCCGGCAGCCTGCACGTACCCCGGTGCCGCCACTGCCTGCCGCGCCGGGAGCTGCGCCGGCGGCACCGGCACGCTGCCGGCCTCCTGCGACGGGCTCGGCCACTGTCCCGCGGTCCAGACGCAGGCGTGCAGCCCGTTCGTCTGCGGCGCGAACGCGTGCCTCACCGCCTGCACCGGCGACGCGGACTGCATCGCCGGTGACTTCTGCAAAGGCAGCTCCTGCCAGCCGAGGCGCGCCGACGGCCAGACCTGCGCCGGCGGGGACGAGTGCGTGCACGGCAACTGCGTCGACGGGGTCTGCTGCGACGTGGCGTGCGGGGGCCAGTGCCAGGCCTGCAACCTGCCGAGCCGGATCGGGACCTGCTCGCCCGTCACCGGCGCGCCGGCGGGTGGCCGCCCGGCCTGCGCAACGGACGGGTCCGCGTGCGGCGGCGCCAGCAACGGCACCCTCACGTCCTCGTGCAGCTACCCGAGCGGTTCGGTCGCCTGCCGGACCGCGTCGTGCTCGGCCGGGGTCGCCACGGGCGCCGCGTCGTGCGACGGCGCCGGGAGCTGCCCCGCCCAGACGCAGGCGTGCGGCGCCTACGTCTGCGGCCCCACCGCCTGCCTCACCTCGTGCACCGCCGACGGGCAGTGCGCCGCCGGCGACTTCTGCTCGGGCGGCGCGTGCGTCCCCCGGCTGGCCCCGGGACAGGCGTGCACCGCGGCCGGCCAGTGCCTCGGCGGCCACTGCGCCGACGGCGTCTGCTGCGACGCGCCCTGCGACGGCCAGTGCGAGGCGTGCAACGTCTCCGGCAGGGAAGGCACCTGCTCGCCGGTCACCGGCGCGCCGGTGGGCGCCCGCCCGGCCTGCGCGTCGGACGGGTCGGCGTGCGGCGGCGCCTGCGACGGCGTGCGGCGGAACGTCTGCGGTTACCCGGGCGAGGGCCTCTCCTGCCGGGCGGCCTCGTGCGCCGGCGGGACCGCGACCCTCGGCGAGACCTGCGACGGCCAGGGGCGCTGCCCGGCGCTGCAGACGCAGTCGTGCGCGCCGAACGCCTGCGCCGGCACCCTCTGCGCCGGCGGCTGCCTCTCCGGATCCGACTGCGCCACCGGTCAGTGGTGCTCGGCCGGGGTGTGCGTGACGAAGCTCGGCGCGGGCGCAGCCTGCGGCGCCGACGGGCAGTGCGCCACGGGCCACTGCGTGGACGGCGTCTGCTGCGACGCCGCCTGCGGCGGCCAGTGCGAGGCGTGCAACCTGCCCGGCCATGCGGGCACCTGCTCCGCGGTGAGCGGCGCGCCGGTGGACGGGCGCACGCCGTGCGCCGGCGACGGCTCGATCTGCTCGGGCACCTGCGACGGCGCGCAGCGCGCCGCCTGCGCCTACCCGCGGCCCCCCGTCTCCTGCCGTGGCCCGTCCTGCGAAGGGGGCGTCGCCACCCTCTCCGCCGCGTGCGACGGCGCCGGGCGCTGCCCGGCCGTCCAGGTCGAGGTCTGCGCGCCGCACCTGTGCAGCGCGACCGCCTGCGCCGGCGACTGCTCTGCCGACGCCCAGTGCGCGGCCGGCTCCTGGTGCGCCGGCGGCGTCTGCACGCCCAAGATCGCGCGGGGCGGCGCGTGCGGCGCGTCGAGCCAGTGTGCGAGCGGCCACTGCGTCGACGGGTTCTGCTGCGACCGGGCCTGCACCGGCCAGTGCGAGGCCTGCGGCCTCTTTGGCGCCGAGGGCACCTGCTCGGCCGTCACCGGGGCGCCGGCCGGCGCCCGGCCCGCTTGCGCGGGCGACGGCTCGAACTGCGAGGGCATGTGCGACGGCGCGAGCGGCAGCGCCTGCGCCTACCCGGGCACGGCGGTCGAGTGCCGCGCCCCGGCCTGCGCGGGCGGCGTCGGCACCGCGTCGGCCTTCTGCGACGGCGCGGGGAGCTGCCCCACGCTCCGCAGCCAGACCTGCTCCCCCTACGTCTGTGGCCCCAGCGCCTGCGACGGCGACTGCGCCGCCGATCCGTCGAGCTGCGCCGCCGGCTCGTTCTGCTCGGCCGGCGTGTGCGTCCCGAAGCTCGGCGCCGGGCAAGCCTGCGGCGGCGACGGCCAGTGCACGAGCGGCCACTGCGCCGACGGCGTCTGCTGCAACACCGCCTGCGGCGGAACCTGCGAGGCGTGCGACGTGGCGGGCCACGCCGGCGTCTGCACCGCGGTCATGGGGAGCCCGCACGGCGCCCGCCCCGCCTGCGCCTCGGACGGTTCGGCCTGCGGCGGCGCCTGCGACGGGACCGGCCGGGCCGCCTGCGCCTACCCCGGCACGAGCACCCTCTGCAGCGCCGCGGCGTGCGACGCCGGCGTCGCCACCTCGGCCGCAGCGTGCGCCGGCGCCGGCTCCTGCCCGGCCGCGCGGCAGGTGGTGTGCGCGACCGGGACCTGCGACGGCGTGGCGTGCGCCCAGGCGTGCAGCGTCGACGCGGACTGCCCGTCCGGCCACGTCTGCAGCGGAGGCGCCTGCGTCGAGCAGTCCGGCTGGCGGATGGTGGGCGGTGGCTGCTCCGCCGCGGGCGGGCCTCCGCTGGCCCCGCTCGCGCTGGTCGCGCTGCTGCTCCTCCCGCTCGGCCGGCGCGGCCGGCGCGGGGCGCGCTCGGCGGCCGCGCTCCTCGCGCTCGGGGTCGCGGCGCTACCGCTGGCGGCGCGTGCCCAGAGCGAGACGGCGGTGAACGCCGAGCGCTTCGAGCCGCTCGGCGGCGCCCGCGACCTCCTGGCCGTCCCCTCGGCGCGAACCGCCGGACACCTGGAGGCGAGCGGCGCCGTGTTCGCGGACTACGGGGCGAAGCCGCTCAAGCTCGTGCCGGTGGCCGGCGGCGGCGCGGTCGACCTGGTGGACAGCCAGGTCAACCTCGCCCTCACCGCGAGCCTCGGTCTGCTCGACGCCTTCGAGCTCTCGGCGGCGCTGCCGTTCGCGGTGGCGGGGTCCGGGATGCCCGCCTCGAGCGCCGATCCCTCGCTCTCCCCCGCCACGCCCGGCAGCGGCCTGGGCGACCTCCGGCTCACGCCGAAGTTCCAGCTCGCCGGAGGCCGGGAGGGGTTCGCGTTCGCCCTCCTGGCGCCGGTGACGTTCCCCACGGCCACCGCGCTCTACCTCGGGCAGGGCGTGGTCACGGTCTCGCCTCGCGCCGCGGTCGAGACGGGGCGGGCGGGCGGCTGGCGCTTCGTCGCCGACGCGGGCGCCGTCCTGCGAAGCACCAAGCAGTTCCTGAGCCTCGACGTCGGGTCGGCGCTGGCCTACGGCGCGGCCTTCGAGCTGCCGTTCGCCTCCGGCCGCGCGGCGGCGCTGGCCACCGTCTCCGGCGAGGCGGGGCGCGGCGCCTCGGCCCGCGCGCTCGAGGCCCTGGCGGCCGTCCGCATCGCCGGGCCGGCCGGGCTCTCGTTCACCGTGGGTGGCGGACCGGGCCTCTCGAGCGGGTACGGCACGCCGCAGTACCGCATGGTCTTCGCGGTCTCGTTCGACCGGCCGCGCTCCGCCGCCGCCGAGCCCGAGGCGTCCGCGGCGCCTGGCCCCGCCGCGGCCCCGGCGACGGCGACGGCGGCCCGTGTCGAGGCGGGACCGACGGTGGCGGTCGGCCCGGCCCGCATCGACCGGCCGCAGGCTGCGGCCGCACCCGACCCTGCGCCGGTGCCCGGCGCTCCCGGTCCGGGCACGCTGGCGGTGCTCAAGAAGTCCCGGATCATGCTGCTGGAGCCGGTGGACTTCGTGCGGGACCGCGACGCCCTCCTCCCCGAGTCGCTCGACGTCCTGAAGGACGTGGCGGCGGTGCTCCGCGCTCACCCGGAGGTCACGCGCCTCCGCGTCGAGGCGCACACCGACGACGACGGTACCGCGGCGCACCTGCTCGACCTCTCGCAGCGGCGCGCGGTGGCCGTCCGCGAGTTCCTGGTGAAGAACGGCGTGGAGGCGAAGCGCCTCGACGCCCGCGGCTACGGCGACACACGCCCCGTCACCACCAACTACAGCCGCGAGGACCGGGCGCGGAACCGGCGCATCGAGCTCTGGATCCAGGACAAGCAGCGGTAGGCGCGACCGCCGCCCGGCGCGTCGCCGGTGCCCGGCCGGTCAGTCGTCCGGCTCGTCGGGTGCGAGCGCCGCCGGGTTGACCGTCGGCTCGGCGATCCGGCGGAGCGTGTTCCGGTCGGTGTGGTGGAACGGCTCCGGCCGCCCCCGGATCCGGAGGACGGTGTCCTCCTCGTACCCGAAGGTGCCGTCGTCGTTGAAGGTGACGGTGATGGCGAACTCGGTGGTGGTGAACGCCTCGGCCAGGAACGGGTTGGAGAGGATCCCGGAGCAGGGATCGCCCGCCTTGGCTCGCACCGTGAACTGCCTCGCGTCGGGCTCCGCCCGGCCCGACGCCATCAACGCCTGGCCACGCGGGATCGCCAACGTCTGGTACACGGTCCGTGTGGCGGGCTCCCAGAGCCAGTACCCGACCTGATCGTGGAACGTCCGCGTCCGTCCTGGCCGCGTGACGTGCAGGTGGTAGCGCAGCCCGTAGAACAGCTGCGGCCCGTTGAGCTGCGGGTCCACGGGCTGGAGCTCCATCCGCTCCACGAACGGCTGCTCCTCGCCGCCCTCGCGCACCGGGTGATCGTCGAGCCCGGCCCCCTCCCAGACGCCGGCCATCCGCGCCAGGGGACCGAGGTTCCGCAGCGTGTACGGGTCGACGTTCGCCGGCTCGGTGTAGATGTCCGTCCCGGTGGTCGCCTGGCGTGACATGGCCCCGAGGATAGCCGACGCGCGAGCCCGGTGTTGCATCCCTCGCGGGCGGCGCCGCGGCGGGGTGGCCCGGCGGCGCGAAGCGCGCTACCGTCCCGCCCGTGCGCGCGCTGCTCCAGCTCCTGGCGAGGCTCGCCCTGCTCGCCGTGGCCCTGGTGGCGGCCGGCGCGATCTACTTCCGCGTGGCCAGCGGGATCACCCATCCGCCGATCGCGGTCGAGCCGGGCCTCGTCGCCGAGGAGGGGAGCGGCGCCTGGCTCTACGCGGTGCGCACCTCCGCGGGCGTGGTCCTCTTCGACGCCGGGCGCGATCCCCGCGGCCGCCCCATCGACAGGGCGCTGCGCGCGCTGGACGCGACGCGCGGCGAGGTGACGGACGTGTTCCTCACCCACGGCCACCCCGAGGAGGCGGCCGGAGCCGCCGCCGTCCCCGCGGCCCGCGTCCACGCGGGGGCGGGCGACGTGGCGATGGCGGCCGGGCGCGAGCTGCCCGGCCACGGCCTGGAGCGCGGCCTGGTGTTGCTCATGCCGCGCGGCGGGACGGTGGTGAGCGACCCCATCCCGCGGGAGCAGGAGATCGCGCTGGCCGGGGGCGAGCGCGTCCTCGCCATCCCGGTGCCCGGCCACAGCCCGGGCTCGACCGCATACCTCCTGGGCGGCGTGCTCTTCGCGGGCGACGCCGTCTCCTTCGGCGGCGGGAAGCTCGCGCCGGGACCGAGCTTCATGAGCGCCGACCCGCGGCAAGGCGAGCGCTCCATCGGCGCGCTGGCCAGGCGCGTCGCCGCTCTCCCGGTGCGCCGCATCTGCGCGGGCCACGGCGGATGCACGCCGGACGGCTCGGCGCAGCGGCTCCTGGGCGAGCTCGCCGCCGGACGGTGACCGGCGGCCGGGCGAACCCGGCCGCCGGAAGGCCGCCTGCCGTCAAGGCGCGGTCGTGAAGGACTGCTGGCCCAGGACGAAGTTGCCGAGGTTGTCGGCCACCGCGAGCTGCCAGCCGTACTGCGTGCCCGGGAGGAGCGCCGGGCCGGAGCCGTCCACGTTGTAGACGACCGAGACCTGGGTGTTCGGCATCACGTACGACCAGCCGTTCCCTCCGCCGTTCGGGAACACGTTGATCACGTAGAACCAGGTCCCCGCGGGCGCTGGCACCGGCGGGTCCCAGGTGAACACCGGGGTGAGGCTCACGCCGGTCTCGTTGGGCGCGGGCGAGGTCATGGTCGGCGCGGAGGCCGGGACGGCCGTGACCGGGAGCGGGAAGGTCGCGGTCGTCCCGTCCACGAACGTGACGGAGAGGGTGTACGCGTCCCCGACGAGCGGCACGGCCGGGAAGAGGTCGAACGAGCTCGCCAGCGAGATCCTGTTTCCGCCCCCGTTGCTCGTCAGACCGAGGTCCACGGGCCCCGGCAGGTTCGGGCCCGTCAGCGAGGCGGCGAGCGGGATCTTCGCGCCCGAGTCGACGCCATACTGGATGCGGAAGTCGGTGGACGGCGAGAGGAAGTTGACGGTGGCGAGCCGCGCTGCCGCGTCACCGGTCGGGATGGCGAGGGCGAGGCCAGACAGGATCTGGCCGCCGCCGACCGTCACCGCCGAGCCGATCGCCCCGTTGTTGAAGAACCCGGGCTCGGTGGGCCCCACGTACCCGTCGTCGCCGAGATCGATGAAGGCGATCATGCTGTACGTCCCGTCGGGCAGGTCGATGGAGAAGGCGTACGAGGTCCCCGTCGCGTCCGGGATGCGCTGCACGTAGCCGCCCCCGTTGGCGACGGTGGCGACGACGTAGAGCGCGCTGGGCGTGACGTCCGGCGTCGGATACGAGACCGTGCCGCTGATCGTGTTCGCCCCGGACGGTACGTCGGGGACGCTGGGCCCCGCCTGCGCCGCGGTGGAGTGGCTGGTGCCGGCCCAGGCCTCGACCGCGAAGTAGTACGGGGTTCCGTCCGTCAGCCCGTGGACGATCCCGAAGCTCGGGCCGGCCTTGACGAGCACGGGGCCGGACGCGGTGCTCGGGTCCACCGGAGCCACCGTGTCCCAGTAGATCCTGTAGCTGTCGGCGGCCTCGCCGCCGTTCGCCTGCGGACCCTGGAAGAGCACCGCCACGGCCCCGTCGGCGGGGATGACGCCCTGGATCGTTGGCGCGGCGGGTGGCACCGGCGCCGACGGCTCGGCGAGCGTGAGCGTGCCCACGTCGAACGGCGTGGCGCCGGGCGTGACGTGCACCGTCGCGGCCGGATCGGCCGCCGAGTTGTACGTCCCGTTCCCGATCGCGTCGATGAAGGCCGTGACGTCCACCCCCGTGGTGCCGAATTGCCCGAAGAGCTGCACGCCGCGCACGGAGAACGGCCGATCCGACGGCCAGGGCGTCGCGAGCGCCGCGAGACCGGCGCCTCCACCCGGCGTGGGTCCGGTCACCATGACGTAGACGGGGCCGACCACGCTTCCGGGATAGGCGACCTGGCCGGTGAGCGTGATCGCCGGATTGCCGAACGGGGAAGCGGTGAAGTCGCGGCCGGTGACGTCGGCGGCGACGACGGTGACGTCGGTGCTCGGCGGGGCGAAGCTGGAACCGGCGACGGACGGGGTCACCGTGTACGACCCGGGGAGCAGGCCCGAGAACGAGTAGCCTCCGCCGACGCCGCTCGTGACGGTGGCGGTGGCCGCGCCGGAGAGCCGCACCGTCACTCCCGTGGCGACCGTCCCGGAGATGGTGCCCGAGATGGTGAAGGTCTGGAACGCGCTGCTGAAGTTCACGCCGGCCGAGCTCGCGCCCGAGAGCGTCAGCGAGGTGCTCGGCGGCGTGAAGACGATCAGGGCCTCCGAGGGCGTGACGGAGTAGTTGCCGTCCGTCAGCCCCGTGAACGCGTAGGTGCCGCCGGTCCCGGTGGTGGTGGTCCCGGAGGCGGTGCCGCCGAGCGTCATCGTCACGCCGGAGGTGACCACGCCGGAGACGGCGCCCGAGATGGTCCAGGCCCCCGTCTCGGTGAAGTCCTGGCCGGTCATGTCCCCGCCGCTCACCGTGACCGACTTGCTCGACGGCGTGAAGGCGTAGCCGCCCGCGAGCGACGGCGTCACGGTGTAGCCGCCGTTCGCCAGCCCGGTGAACGAGTAGGCGCCGCCGGCGTCGGTGGTGGTGGTCCCGGAGGCATGGCCCGCGAGCGTCACCGTCACGCCGCCCGGGGCCGGACCGGTGACGGTGCCGGAGATGGCGAAGGCGCCGGCCTCGGTGAAGTCCTGGCCGGTCCTGTCCGCGCCGTTCACCGCGACGCTCCGGGACGCGGGCGTGAAGACGTAGCCGCCGGCGAGCGAGGGCGTCACCACGTAGTTGGCGTTCGGGAGCCCGGAGAAGTGATAGGCGCCTCCGGCGTCCGTGGTCGTGGTGCCCGAGCCGCCATCCGAGAGCGTCAGGGTGACGCCGGCGATCGCCGGCCCGGTGATGGTCCCCGAGATCTCGAAGGCGCCGGCGACGGTGAAGTCCTGGCCGGACTCGCTCGCGCCGCTCACCACCACGTGCCGGCTCGCGGGCGTGAAGGCCCAGCCGCCGTCGAACGACGGCGTCACGAAGTAGTCGCCGTCCGGGATGGCGATGAACTCGTACGCGCCCGCCGCGTCGGTGGTCACCGTGGTGGTCTCGGAGCCCGAGAGCGTCATGGTGACGCCTTCGAGGACCGGCCCGCTGATCGCGCCCGAGATGACGAACGCCCCGGCGTCGCCGAAGTTCTGGCCGGTCACGTCCGCGCCGCTCACGGTGACGGACAGGCTGGCGGGCGTGAAGACGTAGCCCCCCGCCACCGACGGCGTCACGGTGTAGCCGCCGTTCGGGAGCCCCGTGAACTGGTAGGCGCCCAGCGAGTCCGTCGTCGTCGTGCCGGAGACGACGCCCGCGAGCGCGAGGTGCACTCCGGCCCGTATCGGCCCGCTGACCGTGCCGGAGATGGCGTAGGAGCCGGACTCGGCGAAGTCCTGGCCGATCATGTTCGTGCCGTTCACCACGACCGTGAGGCTGGCGGGCGCGAAGACGTAGCCGCCGGCCAGCGACGGCGTGACGGTGTAGCTGCCGTTCGGGAGCCCCGTGAACTGGTAGGCGCCCGCGGCATCCGTCGTCGTCGAGGCGGAGCCGGCGCCCGAGAGCGTCACCGTGACGCCGGCGAGCGTCGGACCGTGCACGGTGCCGGAGATGGTGAAGGTGGTTGGCCCGCTGCTGCCGCCGCCGCACGCGATCGCGAGCGCGGCGAGGACAGAACTAACAGTGAAACGAGGCTGGCGCATGGTGTCCCCCGCGAGAACCGTTGGGTGAGGAATCATCCCACCCCGGGCGGCAAGGTCAACGGCGAAGTTCACGCTCCGCCAACGGGGTAGGCCGTCGCGCGCACGCCCGAGCAGGGTAGGCGGACCGGTGGATGGCGCCGCGCCGGCGGACCGGCCGCGATCAGCTCCCGCGCCCGAGCAGGCGCCGCACCATGCCGCCGATGCCCCCGGCCGGCGGCGCGATGGGCGCGCCCCCTGCCGCGAGGCCGCTCACCACGCGCACCACCGCGGCGGACAGGTTGTCTCCGGTCCCGCGCGCGTTGGCCGCGTCGACGAGCGCCCGCGCCGCGGCGCCGGCGTCCTCCGCCGGCGACACGGCCGCCGCGATCTCCTCGTCGCGGAGCACGTTGTAGAGCCCGTCGCTGCACAGCAGCAGGACGTCGCCCTGCTCCACCGTGCGCGAGAGCCGGTCGCGGCTCACGATCAGCTCCCGCCCGACGCTGCGGGTGAGGACGCTCCTGTCCGGGCTCTCGCGCGCCTTCTCCTTCGAGAGCAGGCCGAAGCGGACCTTCTCGGCCGCCACGGTGTGGTCCTTGGTGAGCTGCACGATCTCGCCGCCGCGCACCAGGTAGAGGCGCGAGTCGCCGACGTGCACCGCCGTCAGCTCGCCGCGATCCACCGCCACCGCGACGAGCGTCGTCGCCATGCCGCGCAGCTCCGGCACCGCCACCGCGCGGTCGTAGATCTCGATGTTGGCCTGCTGCACGGCGCGGTACAGGCGCTGGCCGGCGCCCAGGCTGGCGGACTCCTCGCGCCAGGCCCGGAGCGTCACCTCGACGGCCATCTCGCTCGCCACCTCGCCTCCCGCGCCGCTGGAGACGCCGTCCGCCACCGCGACGATGGCGCAGGGGCCCTCCACGATGGTGCCGCAGGCGTCCTCGTTGTTCACGCGCTCGGTGCCGATGTCGGTGAGCGCGGCCACGTCGAGGACGTGCTCCGCGGCTGCGGGCGCCGGCGGCGGTCCCGGGTCGGGCCTCATCGGCGGCGGCTCCCCGCTCCCGCGGCGCGGTTGACGGAAGGTTGCACGGCAGGGCGAGGCGGCACTAGGCTACGGTCTCCCCTCTCGGACCCCTGGATGCGCGAACCCGCCGTCGGCGACCGGCTCGACCAGTACCAGCTCATCGACCTGCTCGCGCGCAGCGGCATGGCGTCGATCTTCAAGGCGATCGACAGCGAGTCGGGGCAGGCGGTCGCGCTCAAGGTCCCCCACGTCCAGTACGAGGCCGACATCGTCTTCTCCGAGCGGTTCCGTCGAGAGGAGGAGGCGGGCCAGCAGCTCGACCACCCGAACGTCGTCCGCATCCTGAAGCCCCGCGAGAAGTCCGCGATGTACATGGCGATGGAGTACGTCGAGGGCAAGTCGCTCCGCGCGCTCATGGACGGAAAGCACCCCCTCCCCGCGGACAAGGCGCTCGACATCGCCCGGCAGCTCCTGGACGCGCTCCAGTACCTGCACGACCACGGGGTGGTGCACCGGGACATCAAGCCCGAGAACCTGCTCCTCACCGCCGACGGCACGGTGAAGATCCTCGACTTCGGGATCGCCCTCTTCGTCGCCGAGCGGCGCCTCACCTGGCAGGGGCTCTCCCACACCATCGGCACCCCCGACTACATGGCGCCCGAGCAGATCCGCGGGCGGCGGGGCGACCCGCGCACCGACGTCTACGCGGTGGGCACGCTCCTCTACGAGATGCTCACCTGCCATCTCCCCTACGAGAGCTCCAACCCGCGCGCGCTGCTCAGGGCCAAGACCTCCGAGGAGCCGCGCCCGCCCGCCTACCACGTGCCCGGGTTCGACCCGCACCTCGAGGCCATCATCCTGCGCGCCATCGAGCGCGACCCCCGCGATCGCTACGGCAGCGCCCGCCAGATGCTCGCCGACGTGCTGAACCCCGCCGGCGTCCCGCCGCGCGATCCGGAGACCGGCGCCGCCCGCCGCCGCGCCCGCGCCGCCGGGCGCCGCCGGACGCTGCTCGGCGTCACGGTCGCCGCCGTGGTGGTCGCGCTCGGGATGCTGCTCTGGCTGACCGAGCGCCGCTCCGCCCCACCGCCCGCGGAGGGCGCCCCCCCGAACGTCCGCGCGAGGTGACCGATGGCCCCGCCGTCCGATGCGAACCTGAACCTCGCCTGGGTCCTGGTGGCGGGGTTCCTGGTGATGTTCATGCAGGCCGGGTTCGCGCTGGTCGAGACCGGCTTCACGCGCGCCCGCAACGCCGCCAACACCATGGCGATGAACTTCGTCATCTACCCGGTCGGCGTGATCGGCTTCTGGCTGGTGGGCTACGGGCTCATGATGGGCGGCGTGCACGCGTGGCCGTCGCTCGGCCCGCCCGTGGCGAGCGCGCACGAGGTCGCGCTCACGCTGGGGGGGCGCGCCTGGGGCCTCGTCGGCGCCGCCAAGTTCGCGCTGGTGGACGTGGCCCGGGATCCCGCGGCCCTGGCGATGTTCCTCTTCGCCGCGGTCTTCATGGACACCGCCGCCACCATCCCCACCGGCGCCATGGCCGAGCGCTGGAAGTTCTCCGCCTTCCTCGTCTACGGCGCCTTCATGTCGACGCTGCTCTACCCGCTCTACGGGAACTGGGTGTGGGGCGGCGGCTGGCTGTCCGCGCTCGGGGTCAACGCCGGCCTCGGCCACGGCCACGTCGACTTCGCCGGGTCGAGCGTGGTGCACATGACCGGCGGGATCACCGCGCTGGCGGGCGCGCTGGTGCT
>Ga0335084_10001002_pt1 | contig 25559 bp, 21 predicted proteins | sample Lox_Sample_44_FD_206721 | JGI IMG/M metagenome (GOLD analysis project Ga0335084, IMG submission 206721) | Soil microbial communities from Loxahatchee National Wildlife Refuge, Florida, United States - Lox_Sample_4.4 | ecosystem: Environmental > Terrestrial > Soil > Wetlands | place: USA... | reverse complement strand
CCGGGATGTCGCCGATCTCCCCCTTGCCGCGCAGGGGGCGTCCGAGCCCGTCGAGCACCGCGCTGCCGTCGCGCCGGCGGACGGGCGTGGTGTCGTCGTACCAGCCGAGGAAGTGCGGGTCCCCGGTGGCGATGGCCAGCCCGACGTCGGGGTCGGTCACTGCCTCGGTGACCTCGTGGCTCTCGGTGATGGTGACGTTGTCGATCGGGGTCCCGGTGAAGTCGATGCCGTTTGCCAGCGACCCGGTCCGCTGCGAGTAGACCACCACCGCGTAATAGACCGGATGCCCGTCCTTCGCGGTCACGTTGCCGTGGAATCCGCCGAGGCCCGAGCGCGAGCTGGCCTCGCCGTCGTGGAGCGTGGCGCCCGGCGGGAGCACCAGGGTGAAGATGCGCTCGGAATCCGAGGCATCGAACGCACCCGAGCGAACCTGGGCCTGGACCAGCGCCTCCACGTCCTCCTTCGAGAAGTCCCGCCGCGACACGGCCGCCAGCACCTTCGACGGAGAGGTCGTCCCCGGCCCGCCCCCGTACTCCCTCCAGAGGCCCGTCTGGCCGGGGTCCTTCACCAGCTCCGCCATCGCCGCGTCGTTCCGCGCCCGCTCGCGCCGGCCTTGAAGCGTCTGCCAGTAGCCGCCCACATACACCGGGACCACGTCGGGCGAGCGGAGCACCTTGCCGCCATGGAACGTGAGATGGCCAGTCTCGACGCTGGTGGCCCCCGACCTTCCGGGCGAGGGCCTCGGCTGCAGGTCATCGAGCTCGATCCGGTCCGGATCCACCGGCTCGAAGCTTCGGCTCTGCGTCGAGGTGGATGCCGGCTCCTCGTGCTCGTGGAGGTACGGATCGATCGGCGCCGCTGCGCCCGCGGACTGCACCCGGCTCATGTGAGGCTCCCCCCCTGCCGCGACCAGCGTGGTCACGGCGTTCCGGGGGCCTCAGCAAGGACCGTGCGCGGCGCTCATCCAGGGCAAGACGCCCGCCCGGAGTCGCGGGGCATGGACCGACCGACCGCGGGTGCGGACCCCCCAGTCCACCGGCGGCGCCACCCGCCCGGGGCCGCTCCTCAGCTCGGCTCCGCCCCGGCGGGGGCGTCCGCGCCCACGACATGGCAGGCCACCAGGGTGCCATTCCCGAGGGGTCGCAGCTCCGGCCGTTCCACCCGGCAGCGCGGCTCGGCCAGTGGGCACCGGGGATGGAAGGCGCACCCCGGCGGTGGGGCGAGCGCGCTGGGCACTTCCCCGGGGATTGCCGCCCGGCGCCGCCCGGGCCGGGCCACGTCGGGAATGGTCTCCAGCAGCGCCCGGGTGTACGGGTGCGCCGGCGCTCCGAAGAGCACCGACCTCGGCGCCCACTCCACCAGCCGGCCCAGGTACATCACCGCCACGCTCGTCGAGACGTGCGAGACCACCGCCAGGTCGTGGCTGATGAAGACCAGCGAGATGCCGAGGCGTGCTTGCGTCTCCCCGAGCAGATTCAGCACCTGCGCCTGCACCGAGACGTCCAGCGCCGAGGTCGGCTCATCGCAGACCACCAGCTCTGGCTCCGCGCACAGCGCCCGGGCGATGGCCAGCCGCTGCCGCTGCCCGCCCGAGAACTGGTGCGGATGCTTGTCCAGATCCGCCCCGGAGAGCCCCACCTGCCCGAGGAGCTGGACCGCCCGCTCGCGCCGTGCCGCCCCCGAGACCGTTCCCTGCACCGGCTCGGTGACGATGTCCCGGACCCGCCACCGCGGATCGAGCGAGGCGTACGGGTCCTGGAACACCATCTGGATCCGCCGCTGGAACGCGCGCGGCCGGCGATGGGCGCCACCCTCGAGCGGCTGCCCACGGAGCCGGATCTCCCCGGCGCTCGGGACCTCCAGTCCGACCAGCAGCCTCCCGAGCGTGGTCTTCCCGCACCCGGACTCCCCCACCACCCCGAGCGTCTCCCCGGCCCGAAGGCTGAGGCTCACCCCGTCGACGGCGCGCACCACGGCCGGCGGCGTGCGCGACACCACGCGGGCGAGCAATGGCCGCGGCACCTCGAAGTGCTTGGTCAGCCCACGGAGCTCCAGGAACGGCGCCGCGGTCTCAGCCACGGGTCCTCCGGGCATCGAGCGGGTGCCAGCAGGCCAGCTCGGAGTCCTCGCCGCGCTCCAGCGGCGGTCGCTCGCTCCGGCAGCGGTCCGATGCCTGCGGGCAGCGGGGGTGGAAGGCGCACCCGGCGGGCAGCTCGCCTGGCCGGGGCATGTTCCCGGGGATCGCCGGCAGCGCGCCGCCCCCCTGGCCGCGGATCCGCGGCACCGCATCGAGGAGCGCCCGGGTGTAGGGGTGACCCGGCCCCCTGAGCAGCCGCGCGACCGGCGCCCGCTCGACGATCCGCCCCGCGTACATGATCGCCACCTCCGTCGCCAGCTCGGCCACCACGCCCAGGTCGTGGGTGATCAGCAGCACCGAGGTGCCGTGCTCCTCGACCAGCCGCGCGAGCAGGGCGACGATCTGCGCCTGCGTCGACACGTCGAGCGCGGTGGTGCACTCGTCGGCCACCACCAGCGGGGGCCCGGCGCAGATCGCCAGCGCGATCGCCACCCGCTGCCGCATCCCTCCCGAGAGCTGGTGCGGGTAGTGCTCGAAGCGCTCCGCAGGCGAGGGCAGGCCCACGTCGGCCAGGAGCCGGATCGCCCGTTCGCGCGCCGCCGCCCGGTCCAGCGGGGTGTGCGCCCGGAGCGTCTCCACCAGCTGGTCACCGACCTGGAACAGGGGGTCGAGGCTGGTGAAGGGGTCCTGGGGGATGAAGCCCACCTCCTTTCCGCGCAGCGGACGGACCGCCTCGGCGTCGGGGAGGTTCACCTCGCGCCCGCGCACGCCCAGCCGGCCGGAGGTGATTCTGACCGGTGCCGCGACGAGCCCGATGAGCGCCGCAGCGGTCAGCGACTTCCCGGCGCCTGACTCGCCGACCAGCCCGAGCACCCGGCCGGGCTCGATCCGGAACGACACGTCCTGCACCAGCGGGGTCTCGCCGCCCGGTCTCCCGAGCACGACCTGCAGGCCCTCCAGCGCCACCGGCCCGGTCACGACACCGCGCTCCGCTGCTTGGGGTCCAGCCCGTCCCGGAGCCCGTCGCCGGCGACGTTGACCGCCAGGACCAGTCCGGCGAGCGCCAGCCCCGGGAACACCACCATCCACCACGCTCCCGAGGGAAGGTACGCGCTGCCGTTGCGGACCAGCGTCCCCAGCGACGGCGAGGTCGGCGGGATGCCGACGCCGAGGAACGACAGGGTGGCCTCGGTGAGGATGGCATTCCCCAGCCCCACGGTGGCGATGACCACGATGGGCCCCATCACGTTGGGCAGCACGTGGGAGAGGAGGATGGCCCACCAGGGCCGGGCCATCACCTGCGCCGCCTGCACGTAGCCCTTCTCCCGCTCGACCAGCGTGCCCACCCGCGCCGCGCGGGCGAAGGGAACCCACTGGGCCAGGGCGATGGCGCCGATCACCACCGGCACGCCCAGGGTCTCGTGGGCCGACCGGGGGAGCACGCTGCGCGCCACGCCGTCGAGCAGCATCGCCACCAGGATCGCCGGGAAGGTCAGCTGGGCGTCGGCGGCGCGCATCAGGAGCGCGTCGAGCCAGCCGCCGCGGTACCCGCTGACCAGCCCGGCCGCGAGCCCGAGGAGCATCGCCAAGGCCACCGCCGCGAAGCCGACCCCCATCGAGAGCCGGAGCCCGAAGAGGACTCCGGAGAGGACGTCCCGGCCCTGCTCGTCGGTGCCGAGCAGGAACGCGTGGTTGCCCTCCGGCTGCCACGCCGGCGGGAGCGAGGCGTTCATGAGATCCAGCGTCCGGAGGTCCGAGACGGGCTGCGGCGCAACCCACCGCGCGCCCGCGGCGAGGAGCACGTAGGCGGCGACCACCCCCAGCGCGATGCGCGTGCCCCGCCGGGTGCCCTGGGGGAGAAGCATCCGGGGCGGCTCCTACGCTCCACCGAGCGTCGACCGGACCCGCGGATCCAGCGCGCGGTAGCTCAGGTCGACCACCAGGTTGATGAGCACGAAGGCCACCGCCGCCAGGAGCAGGTAGCTGGAGATCACCGGGACGTCGACGAACTGGACGGCCTGGAGGAAGAGCAGGCCCATCCCGGGCCACTGGAACACGGTCTCGGTCACCACCGAGAAGGCCAGGAGGTTGCCGAGCTGCAGGGCGGCGACGGTGATGACCGGAAGGAGCGCGTTCCGGAGCCCGTGGCGGAAGTGGATCGACCGCTCGGGCAGGCCCCGCGCCCGGCAGAAGCGCACGTGGTCGGAGTGGAGCACGTCCAGCAGCTCGCCGCGGACCAGCCGGAGCAGGAGCGCCAGCGAGTAGAGGGCCAGGGTGATGGAGGGCAGGAGCAGCGAGCGCAGCCCGCTCGCGGTCAGGAGCCCGGTGGTCCAGGGCCCGACCGACACCACCTGCCCCCGGCCGGAGGAGGGGAGCCACTGCAGCTGGACGGCGAAGAGGAAGATCAGCAGCAGCCCGACCAGAAACGTTGGCACCGAGAGCCCGGCCAGCGAGCCGCCGAGGATGATCTTGCTCAGCACCGAGCCGCGCCGGAGCGCGGTGTAGATGCCGAGCGGAACGCCGAGGAGGAGCGTGAGCAGCATCGCCAGCCCCGACAGCTCCACGCTCGCCGGCAGCCGCTCGGCCAGCAGCTCACCCACCGGGATGCCCAGGCGGTAGGACACGCCGAGCTGCCCGTGGACGACCCGCCCCAGGTAGCGGCCGTACTGGACGACGAAGGGCCGGTCGAGCCCGAGCTCGCCGCGCATCGCCTCCCGCTCCTCGCTGGTGGCGTTCTGCCCGAGCATGTTGTTCACCGGGTCGCCGAGCTTGGTGGAGACCGCGAAGGCCAGCAGGCCCACCACCAGCATCACGCCCAGCCCCTGGAGCAGGCGGGTGAGGATCCCGGCGATCACTGACGCATCTTCACGAACCGGAGCTGCACCCGGTCACGCGGATCCGGAACCACGTCGACCGTGTCCCGCGCTCCCCAGATGATCAGCTGCTCGTGGAGCGGGAGATGACCGAAGTCCTCCTTGTGTATCCGCAGCACCTCGGAGATCAGCTGACGCCGCTTCGTCTGGTCCATCTCCACGCGGATCTGGCTCACCAGCTCCTCCACCTTCGGGTTGGTGTAGCGGCCGCCGTTCCATGCCCCGCTGCCCTCGAGCGTCATGGTCATCACCGGGAGCAGGGTGGCCATCGCGTCCGCCGTCTCCGGACTGAAGCCGAGCAGGAAGAGGCTGGTGTTGTTGTTCGACTTCTTGAGGATCTTGTCGAAGTGCTTCGACTTGGTCTGGGCGTTCAGAGCGACCTTGACGCCCACCCGGGCGAGCATCGGGACCAGCGACTGGCAGATGGCCTCGTCGTTGATGTACCGGTCGTTGGGGCAGTCGAGGGTTACCGGGAACCCGTCGGGAAAGCCGGCCTCGGCGAGCAGCTTGCGCGAGGCCGCCGGGTCGTACGGGTAGCGCTCCCGCAGCTTCGGGTCGTAGCCCTCGGTGGCCTCGGGGATGATCAGCCCGGTGGGCGCGGCCATCCCGCGCATCACCTTGGCGCGGATCGCCTCCTCGTCGATGGCCTGGTACACGGCGCGCCGGACGCGGACGTCCTTGAAGGGATTCTTCTTCGAGCCCGGCATGTCCAGCGATTCGTCCCGCCACTGGTCCATGCCGAGGAACACGACCCGGAGCTCGGGCCGCCTGATGACGCGGAAGCCCTTCTGACCCTCGACCCGGGCGACGTCCTGGGGCGCCACCGGGTAGGCGAGGTCCACCTCGCCGGAGATGAGGGCCGCGAGCCTCGTCGCGGCGTTGGCGATCGGCCGGAACTCGGCCCGGGTGATGGCGTACTTCTTGTTCGGGAGGTCCCACCACTTCGGGAAGGGGACCAGCACGGTGCGCGTGTCGGGGACGCGCTCCACGACCTGGAACGGCCCGGTGCCGTTCTCGTGCCGGGTGGCGTAGGTCTCCTCGCTCAGGCCCTGCACCGGCTCGGTGGTGGCGTGCTGCTCGCACCACTTCTTCGACATGATGAAGTGCTCGGAGAGGTTCCGGAGCAGGATCGGGTCGGGGCCGTCGGTGACGTACTCGATCGTGTAGTCGTCGATCTTCTTGACGCTCTTGATGGTCGAGACGTGCGAGCTCATCACCGAGTTCTTCGACTTCTGCCGGTTGTACGAGAACACCACGTCGTCGGCGGTGAACGGCGTGCCGTCGTGGAAGGTGACGCCCCTCCGCAGCTGGAATCGCCAGGTGGTGGGGTTCACCGCCTTCCAGCTGGCGGCGAGGGCCGGCTCGGGCTCGAGCTTCTCGTTGAAGCGGACCAGCCCCTCGTGGATGTTGTTCTTGAAGGAGTTGGAGAGCGCCTCGTCCGCCGAGTGCGGGTCGAGGGTGAGGAGATCGCCGATCGAGGCGTAGCGGAAGGTCTGGGACCTCGCCGAGCCCACGACGAGCAGCGCTCCGAGCAGCACGACTCCAGGCGGTCGACGCATCGGTGGCCCCTCCCAGGCCCGAGTTCCAGCTCCGTGCTGAGGGTAGCCCAGGTCGCCGGGAGGCAGAACGGCTTCCCTCAGACGTCCGTGGCGGCCCAGGTGTTCCTCGAGCCGCCAATCCGCGGGCAAGCGGACCCCAGAGGCCCTTTGGCGCTCAGCGCGACGCCAGCGGGGTCCGGCGCACGAACACGTACGGCACTCCGTCGTTCCCCCACCTCTGCGCTCCGGTGACGTCGAATCCCCGTTCCCAGAAGCGCAGGCCGACGTCGTCGAGCATCAGCTCGCTGGTGGCGTAGGTCGCGCCTCCGTGCGTGCTCGGGCACCCCCGGCCACTGGTGCCGCCGCGGAGGACCCTGCCCTCGGCGCGGAGGGCGACCGCGCAGCCCACCCGCTCCACCAGCTCATCCCGGGCGAAGCGCGGTGGCCCGCCCCGGGAGCACGCGCCCACTGCTGCCCCGGGGTTCTCGAGCTCGAACACCCGGGACACGGCCGCCGACTCGATCGGCTCGCCCGCCTCGAGCGCGTACACCCGCTGCCGGATGGGGGTGTCGGGCGCGGCAAGCCGGGTCTGCTCGACGTAGAGCACCCGAGGGCCGAGCGCCGGCACGTCCGCCGCACAGGCCACCAGCTGGATGGCCGGATGCCCCGGCGAGCTCCGGGCCTGGTCCGCCGAATCGAACCGTCCCTCGAGGAGGCGGTAGGTGAGGTCGGCCGCCCCGGCGGGCGCAACGCGAGGAGGAGCACCCGTGGTGGGCGCCGGGGTCGCGCAGCCGAGCCCCAGCAGGGCCACGGCGCAGGCGCTCTTCGACAGGATTCGGAGACGTCGCTGGAGGAGGCGCAGGGCCCGGAGGTTACCATCCGCCTCGGCGCGGCAGCCCTCGCACACCGGCTCCGGATCGGCGCTCCTCTCGGAGAAGCGCCCCACGCTTCCCCCAGCACCGCACGCTCCGGGGATGCCTCTCGGTCAGCGCTTGCCGGAGCCGAGCCCCTTCTCGTGGGGGTACGTCTTCAGCAGGTCGAGCCCCAGCTCCGGCTCGCTCGGGCCGGTGCCGCCGATGCGATGCACCTGCCGCTGGATCTTGTCCTGGAGCAGGATCAGCCCGTCGAGCACCTGCTCCGGGCGCGGCGGGCACCCCGGGATGTAGACGTCCACCGGGAGGATGCGGTCGATGCCCTGGAGCACCGCGTAGTTGTCGTAGAACCCGCCCGAGGAGGCGCACACCCCGAAGCTGACCACCCACTTCGGCTCGGCCATCTGCTCGTAGACGCGCTTGAGGATGGGCGCCTGCTTGAGATTGATGGTCCCCACCACCAGCAGCATGTCCGCCTGGCGGGGCGAGAAGCGCGGAAACTCGGCGCCGAAGCGGGCGATGTCGTACCGGCTCGCGGCGACCGACATGTACTCCATCCCGCAGCACGCGGTGGCGAAAGGGTAAGTGAAGAGCGAGTACTTGCGCGCCCAGCCCAGCCCCTTGCTGACCATGCGCTCGAGGAAGCCCATCGCCTCGTCGCGACGGGTGGTGATGACTGGCGTGATGTCCGCGTCGGCCATGGTCCTCTCTCAATCCTCCCAGTCCAGCGCGCCCTTCTTCCAGACGTACGCCAGGCCGATGACCAGGGTGACGGCGAAGACCAGCATCTCCACGTACCCGAACCAGCCCAGCGCCTTGAAGTTCACCGCCCACGGGTAGAGGAACACCGTCTCCACGTCGAAGACGATGAAGAGCAGGGCGACCACGTAGAACTTCACCGCGAAGCGCTGGCGGGCCGTGCCGGGCGAGGGCTCGCTCCCCGCCTCGAAGATGGTCGACTTGACGGCCGACGGGCGCTTGGGGCCGAGGAGGGCGGAGGCGAAGCTGACCAGGGCGCCCATGCCTCCGGCGAGGAGGAGCACCGCGAGCAGCGGTCCGTACGGGGCGAGTGCGGTGTCGGGGGTCATCGGAGCGGGCGCATAGAACAGCGGGGCACCGCGGGGTGTCAACGCCGGGAAGCGGCCCGGGCCTCCAGTCGTGCGAAGTGTGAGGGGTCGAGCGACACCATCCCCAGCTGCCGGTCCGGCGTCACCCGCGGCCCGTGGTAGTCGCTGCCCGCGGTGGGGACGAGGCCCAGCGCCTCCGCCTGGCGGAGGAAGGCCTCGCGCTGGCTGGGCACGTGATCGGGGTGGAAGATCTCCAGCCCGTCGAGGCCGGCCTTGGCCAGCCGCTCCAGGGTGTAGCCCGAGACCTTGCTCGAGCCCGGGTGGGCGACGGTCGCGGTGCCCCCGGCCCGGTGGAGCATGGCGATGGCCTCCTCGGCGGGAAGCCGGAAGCGGTCGACCCAGCCGGGCTTTCCGTCGCCGAGAAAGCGGTCGAACGCCTCGCGGCTGGAGGTGACGTATCCGCGGGCCAGCAGCGCGAGCGCCAGGTGGGGCCGGCCCAGGTGCGCGCCCGCGGCGAGCCGCTCCACCTCTTCCAGGGTCACCGGGAAGCCGATCTGGTTCATCCGCTCCACCATCCGTCCCATGCGCTCGGCACGCTCGTCGCGCAGCCGGTCGGAGAAGCTGGCCAGCCCCGGCTCGGTGGGATCCACGAAGTGCCCCAGGACGTGGACCTCGCGGCCCTCGGCCTCGGTGGAAACCTCGATTCCGGGTACCAACCGGATTCCCTGTGCCTCGGCGGCAGCCTTGGCCCGGGCGAGCCCCCGCACCGTGTCGTGGTCGGTCACCGCCAGCGTCGTGACCCCGGATGACCGCGCCCGGGCAAGCAGGTCCTCCGGCGACAGCTCACCGTCGCTTGCCGTGGTGTGGGAATGGAGGTCAATCATCGGAACGCCGCGTTGAAATGTGGACCCCTGGGGCCTATAATTACTCAACTGCTCGAATTCTCAAGCAGATTCTCCCATGCAGCACCCCCTGCAGATCTCCCGGCGCATCGAGTATGGCCTCCGGGCCATGGTCTGTCTGGCCGCCCAGCCGGAGGGCCGGGTGATGCCGTTCCGGGAGATTGCCCGGCGGATGAACGTTCCGCAGGACTTCCTGGCGAAGATCCTCAAGCAGCTGGTCACCCGGCAGCTGGCGATGAGCACCCGGGGCGCCCGCGGTGGGTACCGGCTTGCCCGGCCCGCCCGGGAGATCTCCTTTCTCGAGGTCATCGAGGCGGTCGAGGGGCCGGTGGTGGTCAACCTCTGTCAGGACGGGCACGACGCCTGCCGGCTGTCGCGAGGCTGCACGCTGTACGGGGTCTGGAAGCGCGGCCAGGAGCGAATGCTCGACGTGTACCGCACCGCCACGCTGGACCAGCTGGCCATGGCCGAGCTGAAGGCCTCGGACCTGGCGGTGGTGCCTTTGCCTCCCGCCGCGGCGGCGGGGGCCTAGGGACGTTCCCGATGGGCCGTGACCCGATGCAGGCCCTGGAGCGCGACCTCCAGGCCGAGCGCGCCTCGGCCCTGGCGCGCATCAACGACCTCTTCCACAAGGCCCTCGAGGCCTGGGAGGCGCTCGAGGCCGGAGAGCTGCCGCCGCTGTCCTCGGCCGAGGCGGAGGCGGATCGCCGTTCCGAGCTCCGCGATCTGGCCGCGGAGCGGCTGTGGTGGCTGCTGGTGCAGCGCGAGACGGTGGGGCTGCGGGACCACCGCGAGCTGCTGAGCCGGATCCCGACGGAGATTCGTCTGCGGATCGGCCCGCGGCGCCGCGCGCCTACCCCGGGCTGAGGCAGCGAAGAGTCAGCGGGCTGGCCCCGGCTCGGGAAGACAGTCCTGGGTCAGCGGACCGTCGTCGCGTCCTTGAACACCTTGCCGTCCTTCATCACGAAGACGACCTTCTCCAGCACCCGGACGTCCTTCAAGGGATCCGCGGCCACCGCGATGAGGTCCGCGTAGGCTCCGGGAGCGACGACGCCGAGCTGCCCCTTCATCCCCAGCATCTCGGCTGCCCGCGAGGTCGCGGACTGGATGGCCTGCATCGGGGTCATCCCGAACTCGACCATCCGCGGGAACTCCTGGGCCATCGATTCCGTCCAGGAGAAGCCGCCCACGTCGCTCCCGAAGGCGATCTTCACCCCGGCCTTCACCGCCCGGCGGAACGACGGGCCGTGCACCTCGGCGCGCTTGCGGTCGCGGCGACCCTCGGGAGTCCCCTCGGGCTCCCACGAATGGTAGTAGGCCGCGATCGTCGGGCACAGCCAGGTGCCCTGCTTCACCATCTGGGCCACGGCGGCGTCGTCCAGCTCCAGGCCGTGCTCGATGGAGTCGCAGCCGCCGTCGAGCGCGCGCTTCATCCCGATCCCCCCGTAGGCGTGGCAGGCGACCTTCTTCCCCCAGCCGTGCACCTCGTCGACGATGGCCTTCAGCTCCTCGAGGGTGAGCGCGGGTTGGGAGACCAGGTTTCCGGCTCCGTCCACCCAGGAGCGGTGGGTCATGTAGACCTTGATCCAGTCGGCTCCGTGATCGAGCTGCTCGCGGGCGGCCTTTCGCGCCTCCCACGGTCCGTCGACGATCTGCACGCCCTTGGGCACCGCCACCTCCGGGGCGTAGCCCTCGAGCATGTACCCGCCGGTGCTGGAGATGGCCCGGGTGGCGACGAAGAGCCGGGGTCCGGGGATGAGGCCCTCGTCGATGGCCCGCTTGATGCCCACGTCGCCGTAGCCCGCGCCCTCGGTGTCGACGTCCCGGAGGGTGGTGAAGCCCTGCTCCAGCGCCCGGCGCACCGCCACGGTCGCTCGCGCCGCCCGGTAGGCGATGGGCTCCTTCAGCAGCTGCGCGTCGTAGCCCCCCTCGGAGGCCTCCTCGCCGTGGAGCATGATGTGGGTGTGGGAATCGATGAGGCCGGGAAGCACCGTCGCCCCGGAGAGGTCGAGGACCTTCGCCCCGGTCGGGATGCTGCTGCCTCCGACGCTCTCGATCCGGTTTCCCCGCACGACGATGACCTGGTTCGTCCTCGGGCTTCCCGAGACGCCGTCGATCAGGACCCCGGCCCGGATGACCGTCACCGGCTGTGGGGCCGGAGCTGAATCGCCGGCCAGCGCCGCGCGACAGACCAGTGACAGAAGCAGCATCCACCCACGACGAACCGGCATGTCCCGCCCCTCCTGAGAGGGCACGGATGGTCCAGCATCCGCTGACCCGCAGCAAAGGCATTCGTGATAGTCGGCGCGAGCCATGCCCAAGCCCTCGCAGCGTCGCGGCCTGCGGGCCGCCTATGCCAAGTCCCGGAGTGTCGATCCCCGCCCCATCACCGGACGGGAAAGGCCGGAGGACCTCCTGGCCCACGCCTTTGGAGCCTACGTGGGACGTCAGGAGCGAACGGCCTTCGAGCTGATGCAGCGGAGCATGGCCGAGGACTGCAGCATCTTCCTGACGCTGTCGGGAGCGATGACCCCGGCGGGGCTGCACCAGAGCTGCCTCATCCCGCTCATCGAGCGAGGGGTCATCAGCGCGCTCACCACCACCGGGGCGAACCTGTACCACGACGCCCACCGCATCATCGGGCACGCCATCCGGGAGGTGAACCCCAACGCCGGCGACCTCCAGATGCGTCTGGCGCGCATCATCCGCATCTACGACCTGGGCTTCTGGGAGGAGGCGCTGCTCGACACCGACCGGCTCTTCAGCGCGGTCATCCGCCGCCCCGAGTTCCAGCGGAAGATGACCACGCCACAGTTCCACTACCTGCTCGGCAAGGCGGTGCACGGCATCGAGCGCTCGCTGGGGGTGAAGAAGCCCTCGCTGCTCGCCACTGCCTACAAGCACGCGGTGCCGATCTGGGTGGGGGCGGTGCAGGACGGGAGCATCTTCCTCAACGTGGTGAAGCTGAAGCGGCTCCTGGGGCCCGAGTTCCGGTTCGAGCTGGACATCAACGACGACGTCTACTCGATGGCGGCGATGCAGCACTTCTGCCGCCACCACGGGAGCAAGAAGCTGGCGATCTGGATCCTCGGCGGCGGGGTGCCGAAGAACTACACGCTCCAGGGCGAGCCGCTGCTCGACCAGATCCTCTCCGTCCCCACGACTGGCTTCGACATCGACCTCCAATTCTGCGTCGACCCGGTGGACAACGGCGCGCTCTCCAGCTGCCCGGCGGGGGAGGGCCACACCTGGGGGAAGGTCTCGGTGGAGGCGGTGGAGTCAGGATCGGTCTACGTGCACACCGACGTCACCGCGGTCTTCCCCTGGCTGACCCACGCCCTGTTCTCCTCCGGGGCGAAGCGGGCGCCGATGCGGCTGATGGACCGGATGGAGGATGCCATCGCCTTCCTCGACCGGGACGTCGCTCGGCGGAGGAAGAAGCTCCTGGCGACCATCGACTGGGACCCGGACACCGAGGCGCCCACGAGGGGGCAGCACGAGATGGTGGTGCGGTAGCTCCGCATCGCACGGCTACTGCGCCACCCTGACCGCCGCGAAGACGGTGGTCGAGCCACTCCGCGCGAACCCTCCGACCACGAGCTTGCCGTCCGCCTGCTGGACGACGGCCTCGGCTCCGTCGATCTTGCCGAAGAAGTCGACGGTCAGCTTTCCGTCCGTGCCGAAGCTCGGGTCGGGGGTGAATCCACTGGCGTCGAAGCGCACGATGGCCATGTCGGGGTTCGTCCCCTGGTTCCCAGACTGACCCACCACGACGATCTTCCCATCCGCCTGCTTGAGCATCGCGCGCGGGCTGTCCGCCTGGGTGGTGAAGGTGACGATCGGCTGCGGCAGGCGCGGTGGGGGCACGCCGCTCGCGGGAACGTGCGCGAGCCCGAAGGCGGATGCGCCGCTGGTGATTCCGGAATTGACGCGAACGGCGGCGAGGATGGTTCCGTCGTCCAGGATGACGACATCCACCGCCTGGTCGTCTGCGCCGACCGAAGCCTCCACCGTGCCATTGCTCATGGGTCCGAACGTCTCGTCGCGGGTCCCGGGAAGCTTGACCTGCCCATCGCCCAGATAGCGCACGAAGCCGCTGTCGGAATCGTCGCCGCCACTCGGTGCAGTGCTGCCCGCCACGACGATCTTCCCGTCGCTCTGGATGGTCAGGCCATTGGCGATGCTGAAGGAGTTACCTGGTGAATCGGTGGTCTTCCCGCCGCTGGCGAACCCGAGGTCGGGCGTCCCGTCCGCGTCGTAGCGGGCAATGGCGAAGAGGGTCGAGCCCGAGATGGCGGAGATCGGGTGGACGGCGCGGCCGACGACGAGGATCTTTCCGTCGTCCTGGAGGCGCATCCGCCGGACCTGGTCGGTGCTACCGAAGAAGTCGGTGGTGACGTGGCCGCCGGTGCCGAAGCTGGTGTCCAGCGCACCGCGGGTGTCGAAGCGGGTGAGCGCGAAGTTGTCGGAGCCGACGGCGGTGGTGCTGGTGGTGCCGGCCACGACGATCTTCCCGTCGGCCTGCACCGCGACGTCCATCGCGGTATCAAGCGTGCCATTCTCGAAAAGGATGTCGGCGACGCCCCCGGTGCCGAAAGTCCCGTCGAGCGTGCCGTTGGTGTTCAAGCGCAGCAGCTTCAGGCCACCGACCAGCAAGATCTTCCCATCGCTCTGCAGCGCCATGCCGATACGGGCGCCGAGCAGATTGGGGATGTAGGCCACGCTCGTGACGGCGCGCCCGCCGGTGCCGAAGGTGGAGTCCAGACCACCGGGAGGCGGCGGGGTCGTGCAGGTGACGGCGATGTTCGTGACGTCCGCGCCAGTCAGCGTCCCGCTGCCGTTGGCGACGGTGCAGACCTGGATCGGATTGGTCGGTTGGGTCTGGACCCGGACGTCGTAGCCCGTCGCGTCCAGTCGCGGTGTCGGGAACGCGAAGGAGCCGTTGCCCGTCACGGCCAGCGTCTCCCCACCGAGCGCGTCCCGGAGAACCAGTCCGGTTCCGGAGAGGCCGCTGACGGTCCCGCCGATCGTGAAGTGGCCCGGGCCGCTCACGGGGCGGTCGTCGTCGAGGATGGTCAGGGTGGTGCTGGTCACGGTGCCCAGGCCGGCGCAACCGGCTGGATCCGAGAGGACGAGGGTGAGGGTCTCATCGGGCTCGGACACGTCATCGCGGACGAGGGGAATGCGCACGGCGCGCTCGCCGGACTCGCCGTCAGCGAAGAATACCTGGGTCGCCATCGCCTGGTAGTCGGCGCCGGCGATTGCGGTTCCGTCATGTGTGGTGAGAAGAGCGCTGACGGCGCCGCGGCTGCCGCCCGTGCGCCTGACCACCACGGTGGCGCCGTCCCCCACGATCTCCGGCTCGGAGAACGTGGGCGCGGCGAACTCCAGGACCCCGGCGGCCGGATCCGGAGCGCCCGGGCAGGCCGGCGCCGGAGCGGGATCGGGTGCGACCGGCTTCACGGCGGGGGTCTCGACCGGGGCGATGCCCTGGTACTCCATTCCCAGCCCGTCGCCGCTGGCCGGGTCGCGAAAGTAGGCCGCCAGGTACGTCTCGTGCTGCCGGTGGTTGATGGCCTCGGCCTTGACGTCGATGGAGATCGAGAAGAGCTCGCCGGTAGCCAGCGACTCGAGCGGGACCTCGATGGTGATGCTTGGGTCCAGCTGGCCCAGCGCGTGGCCGCCGCCGTCCTCGTCGTAGTCGAAGTCGATTCCGAAGCTGTCCCGATTCCAGAACGGAGCGGTGGAGGAATGGTGGGTGTAGGCACTGCCGCGCCAGTTCGACCGCCAGCCGTAGAGATCGGCAAATCCACCGGTTCTCAGGAGCTCACGGTCCTCGGCGAGCGCAACCGCCGACACGTCGAAGTCGACCCACGTCCACATCACATGCCCGCAGGAGTTCCAGTCCATCACCGCAAACTGCCACGGGCAGTCCTCCGACGTTGGCAGGGAGGCGTCGCCGTCGATCGCCTCCAGGAAGACCTTGCTCACGACCAGCTTCAGGGATGCGTCCGTGGTGAGCTTGCGGAAGTACTGAACCTGGATGAGATGCACGGCGTCCCCGATCAGCCGGTCCCCCCGGATTCCCGCGCTGGGCGCGACAGCCGTCACCGAATACGTGCGCCCGTTCTCGCTTGAGGACACCTCGAGTGTCGCTACGTCCGGCTTCCCCTCCGGGTGCAGTGCCAGGCCACCGAGATTCTTGGAGTCGTTCAGCGCGCCCCCGAGCTGGAAGCCCTCGGTTCCGAGCGGCTCTTCGGTCAAGCCGTTGGACCGAATCACGGCGTAGGACCACCAGCGGACCATGACACCGGTCCCATCGCCGCCGCTATCGCCACCGCAAGCGAGCAAGCCGCTCGTTACGAGCAGCAGCGGAAGGACCATCAGGCGGAGCGGCGGCAGCCGTCGGACCCACTCAGGAATTCGTTCGTCCATGCACCCAAGGACGGAGGCTTCAGGCGGATCCGGACATGAAGCTGTCGCGCCCAAGGCCCTCAGACCAGCGAGCTGACGACCCCAGCATTTCCGGGGGGTTGGGGTGCGGCACCCGGTTGTCGAAGCTCCTTCTGTCCAGGGACCCGCCAGTCGGAATGCCCGGCGAACCCGCCGCTCTCGTCGAGCTGCCGGGCCGCTGCGAGCGCCGCCTTCCAGGTCAAGATCTGCGGGGCGCCATCGGACGGCAGGCACCGGTCGTCCTCGAGTGCCTCGGGAGTTCCACCGTCATCGAGGACCGTGCCGATCGGGCAGCGCTGCCAGATGACTCCCGTGCGCCAGTCGAGAGCGGTTCCGACCGGACGCACGAGGAACCGCTCCGCGAGTGGATCCTGCAGTCGAGATGAGATGCGAGGTGGCTCGCTCCCGGCTGCCTCAGACCGCGCACACGCGCTCGCGCACGCGAGAAGCATCAGCGTGGCGACGAGCAGTCTTCGACGCAGGTCGCGCTTGGACGTTTCAGCTCCCATGCATGCGAAGACGGAGTCCTCCGGAGAATCCGGACATAGGGCCCGTCACGCCCTGGCCTCGGTCGCACGGCGAGTCGGGACCAGGGGCTGTGAGGTGCGTCGGTGTGCGGAGGCCCCGGGTCCGGGTCGCGAGATCCCGGCGACAGCCTGGAACGGTGCCGACCATGCGGGGTCGGACGGCGCTCGACCGGGGGAGCTGCAGCAGGACACCCGTCGGCGTTAGCCTCGCCTCCCGCCGTTCCCCGGAGGTCGCCGATGCCCGAGCAGCCGCACTTCGTCGAGATCACCGCCGAGTCCGTGGGCGGGCTGCACTTCCGCGTTCAGCACGGCCCGAGCGGCACCTCCACCATCACCGACGCCCCGAAGGACAACGGCGGCGACGCCTCCGGCTTCTCGCCCACTGACCTGGTCGCGACCGGGCTCCTCGACTGCATGCTCACCACCATGGCCATCATCGCGAAGCGAGAGACCATCCCCTGGGGTAAGACCCGCGGCCGGGTGGAGAAGCACATGCATCCCTCGCCCCGACGCATCGGGACCCTGGTGGTCGATCTGTGGATGCCGTCGGAGCTGCCTCCCGAGAAGCGGGAGCAGATGGAACGCGTGGCGCACACCTGTCCGGTGGCGCGTACCCTCCACCCGGACGTCAAGCTCGAGGTCCGCTTCCACTACTAGCAGGCGTCACCGCACCAAACGCACCCGAAGCAGCGAGATCTTGCCCACCGGGAGCTCGAATCCATCGCCGAACTCGACCGAGTAGACCGTGCCCTGCGACGTGACGGAGGGGGTGGAGGTGAAGAAGCTGTCCACCGGCGTGTCGGGAAAGACCTGGGAGTTGATCGCCGGGCCGGTGCAGCGGGTCTCCACGATGGAGAGCAACTCCTTCCGGTTGGGGACTCGCCAGTCGGTGAAGCCCGCGAAGCCGCCTGCGGAATTCAGCGCCTGGGCGGCCTGGAGCGCCGCGCTCCAGGAGAAGGTCTGCTGGGCAGAGGCGCTCGGAACGCAATGGTCGTCGGCCAGATGGGTCGGCGTCCCTCCGTCGTCGAGCACCGTTCCGACGGGGCAACGCTGCCAGGTGAGGCCGGTACGGGTGTCGGTGGCGGTCCCGTCGGGCTTCACCGTGAAGCGGGCGGTGGGGCTGACCGCCCGAAGGAGCTCGTCGCAGGCGGCGCGGGCTGGCACCGCTGGCAGCACGAGAACAGCGGAGAGGAGCAGGGACAGAGACGAGTGCGTCATGGTCGCGTTCTCCTAGTTGGGGCCACGGACGAGGCGGACGGCTCCGGGCTGTCCGCGGGACCGCGACAGGGCGAGTCCCTGTCCCGCGGTGGAGAAGCTCCAGGCGCTCAGCCCGGTTCCCGCGGTCTGTTCCCGCTGCAGCCCCCGTGCAGTCGACGTCCAGTAGGTGCTGTTGGTGGTGGAGTTGCTGGGGAACCAGTCCGCGCTGAGCGCGTCGGTTCCGTGGGTCCCGTCGAGGATGGACACCAGCTCATCGCGGCCGGGGAGCCGCCAGTCGCTGTGGCCGCAGAGCCCGGCCGCATTCACCGCGGCGGCGAACTTCTCGGTGTCGCAGCTCGTCACATCGACGCAGGTTCCTCCGTTGGGCGTGCCCGGGTCACCGCCCGTCCCGAGGCCGCTCGAGTCGAACCAGGTGTACGTCCAGTCCCTGTCGTGCAGGCCGCCGTCGTTGGTCTTCACCTCCCACCACAGGCCGGTCACCTCATCGCGGATGCAGCTCCAGAAAGCGATGCCGAAGGGGAGGCTCTGATCGGGGAGCGGCACGCCGCTCGCGTCCAGCTTGGTGAAGACGAAGCCGCTGGGTCCATCGACGTCGGAAGGGAAGCTCGCGTCCCGTCCCTGCTCGGCGTCCTGGCCCGGGAACCCCGGCTGAGGGCAGGCGAGGAACGATTGGGTCGCGTTGGCGCAGTTGTGGAAGCCGGTGTCATCGAGTCCCGTGAACGCTGGCCTCTCGTCGTCGACGATCAGACCCGCGGCACTGTCTACGGCGATGCGGGTGTTGGCCGATGGGCTGGAAATGGTGAGGAACAGCGTCTCGTCCTGCTCCGGGACGGTGTCGCCGGTCACGGTCACCGGAATCGAGACGGTGCGCTGACCGGCAGGAATCGTCGCTGTGCCTGAGGTGGGCACGTAATCGGTTCCGGCCTTGGCCGTTCCATCGGCGGTGGCAAAGGCGAAGGTGACGTCGGTCGACAGCGCGCTGCTCAGGCTCACCGTGAAGACCAGCGAGCTGTTTCCGCTGTTCCCCTCGTAGACGTCGGTGGGCCGGACCTTGAGCACCGGCTCGTCGTCGAGGATGGTTCCGCGATTCCAGGCTCCGGCCAGCCGGGCCGAGGCCGAGACCTGGTCCACCACCAGGAAGAGGGTCTCGCTCGGCTCGCCTACGACATCGCCCCGGATCGGGACGTGGATGTCGACCTCCAACGCGCCGGCGGGGATGGTGCCGGTTCCGGAGACCGCGTCGTAGTCCTCGCCCGCGCGCGCGGTGTCGTCGGCGGTCGCGTAGTGGAAGGTCACGTCCGAGCTGGCCGGACGGTCGAGCAGCACGGGGAAGACCATCTCTACCGTCCCGGAGTTGCCTTCTAGAACCGGGGTGGGCTGGGCGACGGAGAGCTTGGGCGGGAGGAGCAGCGAGGCGCCGGCGTCACGGACCAGCCGCGCCCGGCCCAGGGAGGCCCGACCGGTCGGCGTCACTTCTCCTGACAGGAAGTCCACCCCCATCGAGGTTCCGGACCCCGGCCCCGGCGTCGAGGACCAGAAGAGCGCCGGGGGCGTGTCGGGGAAGGGTTGGCTCTCGATCGCGGGCGCGAAACAACCGGGCTCGACGATGGAATCGAGCTCCTTCACGTTGGGCAGGCGCCAGTCGAGGTGTCCCCCCGCGCCGTTCGCTGCCGCGGCCTGGAGCGCGGCCTCCCAGCTCGTCTTCCCGCCGCTGTCCTCGGCGCAGCGATCGTCGCTCGGATCGTCCGGGGTCCCGGAATCGTCGAGGTGAGAGCCGACCGCGCAGCGTTGCCACATCAGGCCGGTGAGCACGTCGGTGACCGTCCCGTCCCGGTAGTCGACGTAGCGGAGTGTGTCCGGCACCGTGTCACACAGCTGCCCGGCTCGCTCGCTCGCGGGCGCCGGTGGCGAGGTGACGTCCAGGCTCAGCCCGCTCGCGGTGTCCAGCGGATCGCCGATGAGCGCATCGGTGTGGTTCTCCTCACCCGTGGCGAAGGCCTCGGCTTCGAGGAGGTAGGTCACTGTGTAGGGCTCACCGACGCCGACGGCGCTCAGGTCGATGGTCCCCCGGTAAACCTGCGTGTCGATGCCAATCTCGGCCTTCTTCTCCACGGCCAGGAACGCCTTCAGCGGAGAGTCGTTTCCGGAGAACGGGCCGTTCCGGTCCTCGCCGTACTGGCAGAGCCAGAGCACGAAGGGCTGCACGGCGAACCCGTCGCCGCAGCCACCACCGGTCGGGAAACGCTCCAGCTCCACGGCCGCAAAGATCTGAGGGGTCACTCGCCTGTGGTCCTTCAGGGCGAGCCGGGGACGAACGAGGTCCACCTCGATGAAGATCGAGGCGTAGGGGAAGAGCGCCGCGCGACGGCCGACGGTAGGGATGGTCTGATCGAAGACCGTCAGCTCGCTCCGGTTGACGGTGAAGGTCGCGGTGTCGGTGGGGCTGTTCTTGGTGAACCTCTTCTCCCAGTGCAGCCTCGTCCTGAACATGTTCTCCTTGTCGCCGGGGGGAGGCGGCTTCACACGGCCGAGGCCAATGCCAAGGGTATTGGCTGCCGCCCGCACCCGTCCGGTCTCGTTGGCGAAGGCCCACATCACCATGTTGAAGGGAACCGGCAGCAGGAAGTCGGAGAACGGTCCTTCCTTGGTCATCACCCCGTAGGCCTCCAGCGGGAAAGGCAGGAGCTCCGGAGAGTCCCAGACGAACTCCTGCTGGTCGTACTTCAGGAAGTCGAAGCGAACGTTCGCGCTGACCTGGTCCGCAGCTCGGGCCGGAGCTGCCGAAAGGGTCAGGACGACGGCGCAGGACAGATTCAACACGAGCCGCGAGCGCATGTTCAGCCTCCCCGTCGCACCAGGCGAACTGGATTGGGGAACTCCGAGGGGCTGGAAAGCGTCGCTCCAGTCTCGAAGTCCACGACCCACGCCTTGCCGGTCCAGTCGGGCGTCGCCGACCACCAGGTGTCCGAGGAGCCGTCGGGCAGGAAGTTCAGGTCGATCAGTGGCGCGGTGCCTGCGCCGTAGTCCACCAGCGAGAGGAGCTCGGCGCGGGTGGGCAGTCTCCAGTCGGAGGCTCCACAGAGTCCGGTGGCGTTGACCGCGGCAACGTACTTGGCCGTGTCACAGCTGGAGGTGTCGGAGCAGGTCCCTCCGTTGGATGTCCCGCGACGGGCCCCGCCCCGCAGTCCCGAGCTCGCGTACCAGGAGTAGGTCCAGCGCCGGTCGCGGAGCCCTCCGTCGGTGGTCCGGACTTCCCAGACCAGACCCGTCACCCGGTCAGCGACACAGGCCCAGGGAGTGGTGGCGTAGCCGACGGACTGGTCGGGGAGGGCCACTCCGGCGCCGTCCAGCTTCAGGAACGAGAAGCCGGCGTGCCCGTCTCGATCGTCCGCGGCAGTGACATCCCGCCCGTTCTCTCCATCCTGGCCCGGGAAGTCGCTGGTCCCGGCATCGGGCGAGGCGCAGGGAAGTCCGGCCGCGGAAGTCGTCGCGCACCCGGTCACCCCGGTGTCGTTCAGTCCGAACCCCTGGGCTCCGGCTCCGTCGTCGTCGAGGATCGAGATGGTCGCCGAGGTCGGAGTCCCGAGGGCGGCTCCGCCGCTGGGGGCGGAGAGCCTGACGGTGAAGGTCTCTGTGCCCTCCACCGCTGTGTCGTTCGCCACCGAGAGGTCGACGGTCTTCGGCCCCACCTCACCGTCCGCGAAAGAGACGGTGGTCGAGAGCGGGCCATAGTCCTCGCCGGCATGGGCGGTCCCGTCGGCGCTATCGACGTGGACCGAGACCGCTCCACTGCTCCCGCCGATGCGGGAGACCGAGACGGTCAGGTGTCCGGCCGACTCGACGACTGTGGCTGAAGCTGCGCCGAGCTGCAGCTTCCCGCTCGACGGAGTCGTTCCTGCATCGGCGGCGGTCCCGGGGGAACTCGTGCAACCCGCGGAGATCCACGCCGCGGAGACTCCTACTATCCAGAGCCATGAGAGCGGCGCTCGTCGTGCGACGTGGGTGGTCCACATGTGGTGCGCTCCTCCGAGTTCTGACGCGAGGACGGAAAGCGCGACGGAATCCGGACACGCTGGGTGATTCCGCACTCTTCGGGGCGCGGGCGGCGGACCCTCTTCAGCCAGGAGGTCGCCGTCCCAAGCCGGGTGTGGTCAGCGCTCGAGCGGGTTCGCGCGCTCGGAACCGAGGTCGCGGAGCTGGCGGCCCCGGGCGTCGGCCTCCACGGCCTCCCGGCGACGCCCCAGGCGGCGGTCGACGCGGGCCAGCCACTCGGCCGCGTCGGCCCCCGCCGGGTTATCCGGATCGAAGCTGCGCCAGAACGCGTCGGCCCTCGCGAGGGACTGGGCCGCCTCGTCGAGCCGCTGCCGGGCGGCGAGCGCACGCCCGAGGCCCAGCCAGGCATCGGCGCGCATCGGTGTGTCGCGGCGCAGCTCGGTCTCCGAGAGCGACAGCGCTTCTTCCATCGAGGCCTGGGCCTGTTCCGCCAGGTCGAGGTCGAGCTCGGTCAGGCCGCGCTCGATGAGGATGCGCATCAGGTGCCAGCGCTGGACCGGGTCGTCGGGGATGCGATGGAGGGCCCGCTGCTGCGCCTCGAACGCCTCGAGCGGGCGGCCCGCGAGGCGGTACACCGTTCCGGCGAGGGTGTCGTAGGACAGGCTCGGGTGCTGGACCTCGGGCATCGCCCCGAGCGCCGAGGCCTCGGCCATCGCCTCCCCGGTCCGGCCAAGGTGAGCGAGGGCCACCATTCGCATCAGCCGTGCGGTGAGCGTGATGCGGTGAGCTCGTCCGACGGAGCGCTCCAGCGCGACGACTGCCGGATCGAGATCTGCCAGCGCCGCCTGCGGTCGGCGGAGCGCGAGGAGCGTCATCCCCCGCGAGAGGTGGGTGTTGCCCCAGCCGCGCGAGTCCCGCTCCATCGAGGCCGCGCGGACCTCGATGCCGCGGGTATTGTCCTCCAGGCTCTCGCGCAGGTATCCGAGGCGCCGGCCACAGGTCACCCGGTTGACGGAGATCTGCCCCACCAGCGGGCTCGTCGGCCCGAGGACCCTCCTCGCGTCCTCGAGGGCCTGGGTCATCTCCACGTACGAGCGGTCGGGCTGCCCCGCATGGCAGAGCGCCCGACCGTACACGTCACGGGCGTAGATGACGTGCGGATGGGTGGTCTGTCCCCCGTAGGCGTCGAGGGCGAAGCGCAGTCCGCGCTCCGCTTCCAGGAGCGACTGCATGACGTCCCGGTCGCCGTACTGGTGGGCCTCGGCGAGGAGCACCGCGGCCGACACGGTCCGTGGATCGCGGTCGCCGAGTCCCTTCCGAGCGAGCTGGAAGGCGGTGCGGGCGTCCCCGATCGCGTCGTCGCGGCGCACCTCCTCGATCGCCAGGCTGGCGCTGTTGACCAGGGCCCGGACCAGGTCGGCGGGGCGAGTGGCGGCTTCCCTGCGGAGCAAGGGCAAGAGCCGGTCCAGCTCCGCGTGAAGCTCCTTGCCGCGCCCGCGGGCGAGGAGCACGTCGGTGGTGAGCAGCCGCGCCCGGAGTCGCTGCGGATGTTCCGCCGGAAGCGTCGCGGACTCCTGCAGCGCCTCGGCCGCGACCCGCTCGCCGGAGTCGGCCTCGCCCATGTCGAGCAAGGTCGAACCCAGGAGGTTGAGCAGCTCCACCCGCAGCTCGGGGCGTCTCTCGCCGAGGCGCTCCAGGTCGGCGTGCGCCCGCTTGAGCAGTTCCACCGCGGACAGCGAGTGTCCTCCAGCGGCGTACGGGCTGGCCGCGCGGAAGATGCCGGCGAGGTAGTCCTTCACCTCCTCGGCGCGCCGCTGTTCCACGGCGGCCCGGCGAGCCTGCCACAGCGCTGCCGAGGTTCCGGCCGCCACCGCGGCCAGGATGGCCATCGCCGCCCCGGTGGCCGCCCGGTGCCGGAGGACGAACTTCCGGGCCCGGTACCCGAGGCTGTCGGGCCGAGCCTGGACCGGATGGCCGGTCAAGTAACGCGTGAGGTCGTCGGCGAAGGCGGCGGCGGTCGGGTAGCGCTCCTCGGGAGAGAGGCGCATCGCCTTGAGAACGACGGTGTCGAGGTCACCGGCGAGCACCTTCCGGGTGGGGGGCGCGGCCGCCTCGCTCGGAGGAGGAATGGTGGCGGCACGGAGCTGCTCCAGGTAGGGCCGCTCCGGGCTGCGCTTCAGTCGATAGGGCGGCACCTCGGCGAGGAGCTCGTAGAGAAGGACGCCGAGGGAGTAGATGTCGCTCGCGACGCCGATCTGCTCTCCGGACAACTGCTCCGGCGAGGCATGGTCGGGGGTGAACGCCGGACCCGACAGATCGGTCAGCTCGCTGCGGTCGCTCTCCTCGAGGAGCTTGGCGATGCCGAAGTCGAGCAGCCGGACCTGGCCCTCCGCGGTCACCAGCACGTTCGAGGGCTTGAGGTCCCGGTGCACCACCAGCCGTCCGTGGGCGTGGGCCACCGCGGCCAGGATCTGCAGGAACAGCTCCACCCTTGCCCGGACGTCGAGCCCGGCCTCCCGGGCGTGCACGTCGATGGGGCGCCCCTCGACGTACTCCAGGGCCAGGTAGGGCTCCCCGCCCGGGGCGACACCGGCGTCGAGGAGCCGGGCGATGTTGGGGTGGGCGAGGGTGGCGAGGATCTCCCGCTCCCGCTCCAGTCGCTGCCGGAGCGGCGCAGCCATCCAGGAGACCCGCGGGAGCTTGAGGGCGATTGGCCGCCGGGTCATCACGTCGGACCGCTCGGCGAGCCAGACGGTGCCCATGCCCCCTTCCCCCAGCCGGCGGATCAGCCGGTACGGACCGACGGTCCGCGGCGAGGTCCAGGCCGCCCGGATCGAGACCGGCGTCGGCAGCCGCGGGAGTGCCTCGAGGACCGAGGGGCTCGCGGGCGAGAGCAGCTTCTTCAGCAGTGCGAGATCCCGCCCGTGCTCCGGAGCGAGGCCTGCCAGCCAGGCCTCGCGCTCCGCCTCGGGGATGTCCAGGGCCTGGTCGAGCAGCCGGTCGACCCGGGACCACGTCTCCTGGCTGAGCTCGTTCGGTTCCACCAGGTCCCCCGGGGGACTGGAGTTTCTCCGGAAAGCCTAGGACTTCAGCGCGGCGGCCAGCCAGAGGCGGGCCTTCTCCCAGTCGCGGCGGACTGTCCGGTCGGTGACCCCGAGCGCCTCCGCCGTCTCCAGCTCGGAGAGGCCGCCGAAGTACCGAAACTCCACCACCTCGGCCATGCGGGCATCGCGGGCAGCCAGCCCCTCCAGCGCCCGGTGAACGGTGAGGATCTCCTCCGGACCCTGCGCGGGCATCGCCTCGGTCCCGAGGAGAGGGAGGCTGCGCTCGCCGCCGCCGCGGCGCGCCGCCGTCCGCTCCCGGGCGAAGTCGACGATGATGGTCCGCATCGCGCGCGCGGCGTAGCGCATGAAGTGACGCCGATCCTCGATGCGCAACCGGTGGGTCCGGGCGAAACGGAGGAACCACTCGTGGACCAACGCGGTGGTGTCGAGGAGCGTGTTCCGGCCGCCCCCGCCCAGCCGGACGTGAGCGATGTACCGGAGCTCGTCGTACGTCGCGCGAAAGAGTGCCTCTGCGGCCGCGGCGTCCCCCGCCTGTGCTCGCCCCAGGAGCTCGGTCAGATCGAGCTCGTCGTCCATTCCAGGCCGAGGCTATCCGGGATCGCCTCCCGCCGGCGACCCGGAGGATGTCGGATCCGAGCGCCCCCCGGTCGGGCCGTCAGCCCGGCGACCGTCGGTCCAGCTTCGCCCGCAGCCGCGCGCCGGCGACGTGGAGGAACGCCTCGCGGAGGAGCTTCGAGACCAGGACCCAGTCAGGCCGCCGATCCAGCACCACGCCGATCCACCCGGCAGGACCGACGTACGGGGGACGGAAGCATCGGGCCGGGTCGACGGCCAGGAGTGACTCCTGAACCCCGGGAGGCATGGGCAGCCACACCGAGAGGTGCTCGGAGCCGTGATGGTGGTTGTCGAGCATGGCGAAGACCTTGCCCTTGCCCGCGAACCAGGTCGGCTCGCCGTGGGAGACCCGCTCGTTC
>Ga0335084_10001001_pt1 | contig 25563 bp, 26 predicted proteins | sample Lox_Sample_44_FD_206721 | JGI IMG/M metagenome (GOLD analysis project Ga0335084, IMG submission 206721) | Soil microbial communities from Loxahatchee National Wildlife Refuge, Florida, United States - Lox_Sample_4.4 | ecosystem: Environmental > Terrestrial > Soil > Wetlands | place: USA... | reverse complement strand
TCGGGCAGGACCAGCGCGGTCGCCGCGCCCTCGTGCGCGCTCTCCAGAATCTCGAACGCGTCGTACGGCACCGGGTCCAGCCACGTCGATTCAAGGCTCTGGATCACCGCGTGCGGCGGACGCTCGTCCAGGAGCCTCTCCAGGAACCCCTCCAGCCGGTCGTGCGGCCCCTCCACTTCGATGAACACGCCCTGGGGCGCGTTGCGCACCCAGCCGTCGAGGTCGAGCGTGCGGGCCAGCCGGTAGACGAACGGCCGGAACCCGACGCCCTGCACGGCGCCGCGGACGACTAGGCGGAGGCGCTCGCGCATGGCACCCTCGCGGACTGCTGCTCGAACCACCGGCACCAGTCGTCGAGGCCGGCGCCGGTCGTGCACGACGTTTCGAAGATGATCAGGTCCGGATGGATCTGTCGCGCGTTGCGCTTGATGGCCTCGACGTCGACGCCGACGTACGGGAGCAGGTCCGTCTTGTTGATGACGAGCACCGACGCATTGCGGAACATGGCCGGATACTTCAGCGGCTTGTCCTCGCCTTCCGTCGTGCTCAGCACCACGATCTTCATCGCCTCGCCCAGGTCGTAGTTGGCCGGGCACACGAGATTTCCGACGTTTTCGATCAGCAGCACGTCGAGGTGGTCGAAATCGAGGCGATCGAGCGCGTGCTGCACCAGGCTCGCTTCGAGGTGGCAGCCGCCATTCGTCACGATCTGCACGACCGGCACGCCGTACCGCGCCACACGACGCGCATCCAGGTCGGTCTGAACGTCGCCCTCGATGACCGCGATCCGCAGGCGGCCGTGCAGCCGGTCCAGCGTCCGCTCGAGCAGCGTCGTCTTGCCGGCGCCCGGCGAGCTGACGATGTTGATGACCGTGAGGCCGTGCGCGAGAAAGCGCGCGCGATTCGCGGCGGCGATCGCGTCGTTCTTTTCCAGCACCTTCCGTTCGATGGTGATGACTTCGCTCACGGCGTCTCCTCCTCGAGCTCGATGTCGGCCACCTGCAGGTCGGGGCCGACCACGTGGTCGATCGCGAGCGACGCCCGATCGTACGGGGTGTCGATCACGATCGCACTGAAGCAGAACGCCAGCGAGTCGGGCACGACGCCGGCCAGATCGCCGACGCGGACGCGCACCGATCGCACCGCGCAGGCCCGTTCGGCCGGGACGTACTGCCGGACAATGTCGAGAATGTTGTTGGCCAGACCGAGCTCGTGCATGTCGTGCCCCCTGCGTGGTCGCGCGACTCCGAGCGAACTATCCGTCGTCCTCGGGATGTTCTCCCGCCGGATTCCTTGCTACCGCGGCGCGAGCGATAACACGTACGCCGTCAGATCCCAGTCGTCCTGCTCCGTCAGGCTCTTCCAGCTCGGCATCGCCGTCGTGGCGACGCCCTCGCGAATCGCGAAATACACACGGCGCGGCGACGTGCGTTGTCGCCACGCCGGATCCGTGAAGTCCCGCGGCGGCGGCTTCAGCCCTTCGCGCTGGAGCCCCTGGCCGTCGCCCCGCACGCCGTGACACAGCGTGCAGTACTTCTGAAACAGCTCGCCGCCTCGCGTGACCGCGTCGGGGGACGCCAGTCGATCCGCCGGGACGGCCATCGCCCGATACTCGCGCGGCAGATCGCGATCGGCGTCACCGCATGCCGACGAGACGAGCGACATCCACGCCAACGCCAGCAGCAGCCGCCTCATGCTCACTCTTGGGACGGAAGGCGAAGCCCAGCTCCGCCGCTTCGTCCACGATACGCTCGACGAGCCCGTCGAGCGCGGGCGCGACGTCCTTCGACAGCCCGACGACGAGCTCCATCGACTCGGGCACGAGCCCGAGCAGCACCACGCGGGCCGGGTAGCGTTCGCGCCATCTGGCGCCGTCGAGCAGGTCCGACACGCCGACCTGATGGGGCGACAGCCGCGTGGCCACCGCCGGCGCCACGTCGTCGCCGTCGATCCTGACGAACGAGCCGGGCGGCTGGTCGGCGCGGATCGCGTCGACGAGGATCACGGCATCCGCCTGCTCGACGTACGGCAGGAGCGACAGCCCCAGGGTGCCGCCATCGAGCACGCTCACCTCGTCGGGCCAGTCGTACTCATCGCGCAGCCGCGCCACGGCGGCCGCGCCGAGCCCGTCGTCGCCGAGCAGCACGTTGCCCAGGCCGAGCACGAGGAGCGGCACGCGGTCATTCATCGACCTGGCCCTGGCGGTTGATGAAGCGATAGCCGGAGTACTCGAGGTCCTCGTGGGGGACGAACTTGTAGCCGGAGAAGATCGACTCCATGGTGCCGTTCGCCTCGATGATCGACATCAGCACGCCGCTGTAGACGTGGTGCACCGCGAAGCCGAGCAGCAGCCACATCACGACGTGGTGGATCCATCGCGCGACCTGGAAGCCGCCCAGGAGCGGCGCGAAGACCGCGAACCACCGCACGGGCGACCCGAGACTCGCGTACGGCGCCCACAGCGTCAGGCCCGTGAGGATGGCCAGGAAATACAGGCCGAACACGAGCGTGTAGGTCATCCCGGCAATCGGGTTGTGACCGACGAAGCCCGGCGGCTTGCGGAGCGCGAACAGGTAGAACCTGATCGTGGGCAGAATGCCGTGGCGGCGCGACTTGTGCACGGGGAGGAACTTGTCCCAGCGCGCGTACTTGTTGCCGGTGAACATCCAGACGATGCGCACGACCACGGCGGCGATGAACGTCAGCGCCGCGTAGAGGTGGATCACCTTCATCCAGCCCATGACGAACGACAGGCGCGCTTCGCCGGGCACGGTCATGAACGGGTGGCCGATGTAGAGACCGGTCACCGACAGCACGACGATCGACAGCGCGATCAGCCAGTGCGTGATGCGCACCGGGATCTGCCAGACGTACGTGCACATCAGCTGCGACGGCAATGCGTTGGTCATACCGCCCTCACCGTGGTCTCCTCCTGCGTCTTCACGTCGACGACGTGCACGCCGCACGCCATGCAGGGGTCGAACGAGTGGATCGTCCGGAGGATTTCGACGGGCCGCTTCGGATCGGCCACCGGCGTGTTGACGAGCGCTTCTTCGTACGGGCCGCGGCGGCCCTTGGCGTCCCGCGGTCCGGCGTTCCACGTGCTCGGCACCACGCACTGGTAGTTGGCAATCAGGCCGTCCTTGATGTGCACCCAGTGCCCGAGCGCGCCGCGCGGAGCTTCGTGGAAACCGGCGCCGGTCGTATCCGATGGCCAGCTTGCCGGCTCCCACTTCGAGTTGTCGTGGATCCTGAGCTCGCCGGCGGCCATGTTCGCCGCCAGCTGATCCACCCAGTCTCCGATCTTCTCCGCCAGCACCTGCGTCTCGATGCCGCGCGCCGCCACGCGGCCGAGCGTCGAAAACAACGCCTCGGGCCCGACCCCGAGCTTCTTCAGCACGGCGTCGACGAGTTCCTTCACTCGCGGTTGGCCCGAGGCATAGGAGACGAGCATGCGAGACAGGGGTCCGACTTCCATGGGCAGGTCGTCATAACGTGGAGACTTCAACCAGGAGTACTTCTTGTCGGTTTCGAGGTGTTCGTATGGCGGATTCGGACCCGTGTAGTGTGGCGCCGTTTCACCCTGGAACGGGTGCAGCGACGTCGCATCGCCCTTCTCGTAGTCGTACCAGGAATGTGAGATGTATTCGGTGACCTTGGCGGGATCGAACGGCTCGACCTTCGACAGGTCGCGCGCGCGGATCACGCCGCCCGGCAGAAACAGCTTCGGCTTGCTCGAGTCGTCGTCCGGGTACTCCCCGTAGACGAGGTAGTTGCCGACGCCCTGGCCGTGGCCGGCCCAGTCCTTGTAGAAGCTCGCGACGGCGAGCAGGTCCGGGACGTAGACGCGCGTGACGAAGTCCTTCGCTTTCGCGATGAGCTCCTTGAACGCCGCGATCGTGCCGGCGTTGAGCGCGTTCTGACTGTTCGGATCGACCGGCGTCGCCATGCCGCCCACGAGGAAGCTCTGGAGGTGCGGGTTCTTGCCGCCGAGGATGGCGTGCATCTTGATGAACTCGCGCTGCCAATCGAGCGCCTCGAGGTAGTGCGCAACCGCCATCAGATTCGCCTCGGGTGGCAGCTTGTACGCAGGGTGTCCCCAGTACGCATTGGCAAAGGGACCAAGCTGCCCTCGATCGACGAACGCCTTGACGCGGTCACGCACTCCCCCGAAGTACGTGGCGCTCGACAACGGCCAATCCGAAATCGACTGGGCGAGTGAAGCCGTCTTGGCGGGATCAGCCGACAGCGCCGAGACGATGTCCACCCAGTCGAGTGCGTGCAGGTGGTAGAAGTGGATGACGTGGTCCTGGATGCACTGCGACGCGATGATCAGATTGCGCAGCAGGCGCGCGTTGGGTGGCGGCGTCGCGCCGATCGCGTTCTCGACCGCCCGGATCGACGTGATCGCGTGCACCGTCGTGCACACGCCGCAGATCCGCTGTGCGAACGCCCACGCGTCGCGCGGGTCGCGCCCCTTGAGAATCAGCTCGATGCCGCGAAACATCGTGGACGACGACCACGCATCTTTCACGACCCCGCCGTCAACGTCCGCTTCGATCCGCAGATGTCCTTCGATCCGCGTGACGGGATCGACAACGATGCGACTCATGACGGCGCTCCCTTCTGCGTGGTCTTCGGCTCGACGGGCTCAGGCTTCCCGCCGACGTGCTTCATCATCTGAATCAGACCGTGCCCGGCGAACGCCGCGCCGACCCCCACCACGGCTGCCGCGCCGATCGTGTCCACGCTCGACTGGATCCCGAACCCGGGGATGCCCGTGAGGTGACGATAGAAGGGCGTCATCTTGTCCCAGAACGCCGGCTCGGCGCAGCCGATGCACGGATGACCGCACCCGATCGGCCAGTTCGTGCCGCCGTTCCAGCGCACGTTCGGACAGTTCTGGAACGTGACCGGGCCCTTGCAGCCCATCTTGTACAGGCAGTAGCCGGCGCGGTGACCCGTGTCGCCCCAGGCTTCCACGTACTGCCCGGCGTCGTAGTGCGCGCGACGCTCGCAGTTGTCGTGGATCGCCTTGCCGTAGGCGAACAGTGGGCGCCGGTACTGGTCGAGCGCCGGCCACTGCTTGAACGTCAGGTAGTGAACGATCAACGCCGTCAGATTCTCGACGTTGGCCGGGCACGCCGGCAGGTTGATGAGATTCTTGAGTCCGGGCACCGCGTCGGCCACCGCGAGCGCGCCCGTCGGATTGGGCGCCGCCGCGGGCAGCCCGCCGAACGCCGCGCACGTGCCGATCGCGATCGTCGCGGCCGCGCCGCCGCAGACTTCACGCGCGATGTCGAGCGCCGAGCGGCCGCCAATCGTGCAGTACGCGCCGTTCGCGCCCGTCGGAATCGACCCCTCGACGACCGCGATGTACGCGCCCGGGTGATTCTTCACCACGCCCGCCAGCGCTTCTTCCGCCTGCGTGCCGGCCGCCGCCATGATCGTCTCGTGATAGTCGACCGACAGGACGTCGAGCACGACCTCCGCCGCGGTCGGGCGGGTCGCGCGCAGGAACGACTCCGTGTTCCCCGCGCAGTCCTGGAACTCCAGCCAGACCAGCACCGGCTTCTCGGCCTTGCCGACGGCTTTCGCGATCTGGGCCGCGACCCCCCGGGGCAGCGACAGCGCCGCCGCCATCGTCGTGCAGAAGGCCATGAACTCGCGCCGCGAGACCCCGTGCCGCGCCAGTTCCGTCCTGAGCCAGGAGCCTTGCTCGTCCATCTGTCACCTCCACCGGCCCGCCGCGACCGAACGACCACGCTCAAGGGAACGTCGGCTGATGCCGGTGCGTACACCCTAAGCCCGAGGGTCGCAGACGCACATGGCGTGCCATGGCTGAAAATTGCCCCCGGGCGAAAAGGCCTTGCGAAGTGCCCGGCGCGACGTGTGGGGATGCGTGCGGGGTGCGGGGATCTGCGGAGTTTTCGCGGCCCTGTGGAAGATTCAGCAGCGCTCGCCGAATCGCCGCAGCTTCCAGACGCTCAGGGAAACCAGCCACGAGGCAATAAACAGCGCGGCCACGAGATAGCCCGTCGTCTGCGAATCCCAGCGGCGGACCGCATCCCAGAACACGCCCTGGAGCGCGGTGAATCGTCCGGCGGCAATCGAGAGCAGCTCGATCGTGCCGACCGCCAGGGCGACGGCCACGGACAGGCCGGTGATCGTGAGGTTGTAGAACACCTTGCGGAGCGGATGGGCGAAGGCCCACCCGTAGGCGCCGCACATGAGCACGCCGTCAGCGGTGTCCATCAGCGACATGCCGGCCGCGAAGACGATCGGCAGCGTCAGGACCGCCGTGAGCGGCAGCGCCTGCGACGCGGCAATTCCGGCCATCGTCAACAGCCCGATCTCGGTCGCGGTGTCGAAGCCCAGGCCGAACAGAAAGCCGATGAAATACATGTGCATCGGGCGTGTGACGAGGCGGAACAAGCCGCCAAACCAGCGGGTCACGAAACCGCGCTGGAGCAGCACGGTCTCGGCCGCCGCGGCGTCGTAGTCGCCGCGCTGCATGCGGCGAAACACGCGGTACACGTCGAGCATCACGATCAGATTCAGGATCCCGATCAGATACAGGAACAAGCCGGAAATCGTCGTCCCCACGTACTGGCCGATCTCGTGGAGGCGCGGCAGCTGGCCCGCCAGCGCGTGCGTCGCGAACGCCAGCGCGAACGTCATCAGGAACACCACCGTCGAGTGACCGAGCGAGAAGTACAAGCCCACGCCGAGAGGCCGCGTCTCTTCGTTCATCAACCGGCGCGTGGTGTTGTCGATCGCGGCGATGTGGTCGGCATCGAAGGCGTGCCGCAGGCCGAAGGAATACGCGAGGCCCGCCAGGCCCAGCAATGCCGGCGTGCCGCGCGCGAACCACCAGACGCCCGCCCAGCCAACCACGTGCAGGCCGACGACCGTGAGGCCGAGGGGAAGCATCTCGCGCGTCAGCGCGGGGGGCGGATCGGGACGGCGCGACATAGTGCCGCCCTCAAGTAAAGCAACGGCGATGCCAGAATTCAATGGGGCAATGGAGCACGGAGCCCGCGCTTGAGCACTTTTCCGGTCGGCCCAATCGGCAGCGAGTCGTGGAATTCAACGACCCGCGGGTATTTGAAGGCGGCCATTTCCTCGCGGCTCCAGGCGATCAAGGCGTCGGCGGTGAGCGACGCGCCCGGCTTGAGGACGACGAAGGCCTTGACCTCCTCGCCCAGCCGCTCGTCGGGCACGCCGATGACGGCCGCGAGCGCGACGGCGGGATGCGTCATCAGGACTTCTTCGATCTCGCGCGGGTAGACATTCATGCCCCCGCGCAGGACGAGGTCCTTCCGGCGATCGACGATCGTCAGGTACCCGTCTTCGTCGAGCACGCCGACGTCGCCGGTGTGGAGCCAGCCGCCCTTGAACGCCTCTGCGGTCTCGACGGGCCGCTTGTAGTAGCCCTTCATCACGTTGTGGCCGCGAATGAGCACCTCGCCCCGCGAGCCGGCGGCCAGGAGCCGGCCGTCGTCGTCGCCGATCGCGATCTCGCACGCGAAGACGGGCAGGCCCACGGTGCCGGGCTTCGAGGGTCGGTGGAACTGGTTGAAGCAGGCGACGGGCGAGGTCTCGGACAGGCCGTAGCCCTCGAGCACGCGCACGCCGAACGTCTTCTGGAAATCTTCCAGGACGACGAGGGGCATCGGCGCGCCGCCCGAGACCGCGCAGCGCAGCGTGGCGGCCACGCGCGAAACGTCGATGCCGTGCCTGCGGGCGTGCTGCAGCAGCGTCCAGTACATTGTCGGGACGCCGATCCAGCAGCTGATGCGTTCGGCTTCGAAGGCCTGGAGCACGGCAGCCGGCTCGAACCGCGGCAACAGCACGAGCGTCCAGCCTCCGCAGACGCAGGCATTCATCTGGCACGTCTGGCCCGTGGAGTGAAACAGCGGGAGCGTCACGAGCGTGATATTGACCGCGTCCACGCCGGGATCGAGCACGGGCATGAACATGTCGCGCGACGTCATCGCGTTGAGCGTCATGTTCAGATGCGTCAACTCGGCGCCCTTCGGCTCCCCGGTGGTCCCGGAGGTGTAGAGGATGACGGCCGTGTCGTTCGGCGAGGTGGAATGCGTCGAGAACGTCAGCGGCTGGCCGTGCGTGAGCTGTCCGAGCGTCAGCGAGCGCTCGACCGGGCTCGGCGCCGACGCGTCGATCGTCATCACGATGAGCTGGCGGCACGCCGGGACCTCGTCGCAGGCCGCGCGGGCCATCTTCGCCATCGGCAGCTCGGCCGTGCCCTCGAACACGAGGAGCGCCTTGGCGTCGCTGTCCCTGAGCACGTCCGCGATCTCGCGCGGCTTCAGGAGCACGTTCAACGGCACCACGACCGCGCCCAGTTTGAGGATCGCGTAGTACGCGACTGGAAAATGCGGCGTGTTCGGACACGAGAGCGCGATGTGATCGCCCGGCCCGAACCCGAGCGCGTGCAGACCGGCGGCGACCTGATTGGCGAGGGCGTTCAGCTGACCGTACGTGAAGACCCACGGCCGACAGATGACGGCCGTGCGATCCGGTGTGAGCCGCGCCTGCTGATCGAGCAGATACGCGAGGTTGAGCGACGTCGCCGGCACGAGGCGGATGATAGTCGAAGAGGGCCTGCCTAGAAGTGCGTCAGGTGCGTCCTCCCCAATGCGTCCACGCACTCCACGGTGATGAGCTCGCGCGCGAGCGCATAGCCTTCGCCTCGGGCTGGCATCATCGTCTTGTTCCGAAAGGTGCTGTAGGCCAGGGCCATGCGGCCATGGGGCTCGACGGCAAAATACACCCGGTAGAAGCGGCTTCCGCTGCCGATCACGATCTCGCAGGGACCCCAGCGCTCGTCCGAATCGTTGCGGACGCCGAGGCCGGCGTCGCGGATCTCAATCGTCACCGGAAACCCGGACGGCCCGTGTTTGACCGCCCGAAAGTTGGGCGCAATCCAGTAGACCATCGGGCCAACCCTCGCCCACGCGTACAGGCCGCCCACGAGCACGAGGGCGGCGAGCGTCAGCACGCCCTCCAGCGACGTCGCCGGCCGGCGGATCTGGAACATGGGTCCTGGCGAGGGGAATTCTGAACCGCCGTGCGGCGGGGGTCAAGGCCGACGCCTCAGTCGATTGACGGACTAATCTGAGTTAGCTAAGCTACAGTCATGGTCAAGGCGCACACGATTCACGCCGCCAAGACCCAGCTGTCCCGGCTGATTGCGCGGGCCCGCCGGGGTGAGACCGTCGTCATCGCGCGCGGGTCGCAGCCCGTCGTGAAGATCGTCCCGATCGACGACGAACGTCCGAAGCGCCGGTTCGGCGCGATGCGCGGCCGTGCCCGCGTGACCCGCGCCTTCTTCGCGCCGTTGCCCGCCGAGGAGCTCGCCGCCTGGGGAGAGTGACCGGTGCGGCTCCTTCTCGACACGCACACGCTGCTCTGGTGGCTGGACGGCGATCGACGCCTTTCGCGCCGGGCCCGGGCGGCGATCGGTGACGACGGCAACGCGGTCTTCGTGAGCGCCGCGTCGGCCTGGGAGCTGGCGACGAAGGCGCGCTTGGGGAAGCTGCCGGGCGCGGTCGACGTCGCGACGGACGTGGCGGGCTGTCTGACCCGCCAGGGCTTCCTCGAATTGCCGATCACCGTCCTGCACGCGCAGCGCGCCGGGAGCCTCCGCATCGACCACCGGGATCCCTTTGACCGAATGCTGATCGCTCAGGCGCAGATGGAAGACCTGCCGATCGTGACGAACGAAGGGCTGTTTGACGGGTTCGGGATCGAGCGCGTCTGGTAGCGAGTTCAACGTCCGAGCGCTTGACAACTGCCCGACCATCCCGGACGATGCTGTCCTTCGCGACAGAGGGTGAGCATGCCGAGGACGATCGCATGGCGCCGTGCGTTGGTGCAGGCAGTCCCGGCCGTCAGAATCCGCGCACTCCTGCTGTGCCTGGGCGCGTCCGCGTTGGCAGCGTGCGGCTCCAATGGACTGCCCGCGACGGCGCCCACGACGCCGTCGGTCCCTGCCACCCTGCTCAACATCGCCGGCCAGACCATTCTCAGCGTGGGCATGACGAGCCAGCTCACGGCGCGTGCGCTCGACGGCACGACCGTGAGCGGCGTGACATGGACGACCGCGACGCCTTCCGTCGCAACAGTGTCGCCGACGGGCGTCGTCACGGCCGTCGCCGAAGGCGCCGCGACCATCGCCGCCAGCGCGGCGGCAGTGAACGGCCACGGTTCAGTGACGGTGCTGGTTCAGCAGAACTTCAACTCGACGATCACGCTGACGACCTGCACGAACATCACGAGCCCCGGCCACTACGTCGTCGACCGCGACATGCCCAACACGTCGCCGTGCTTCAACATCTCGAGCGTCGCGGGTGTGCAGTTGGATTGCCAGGGGCACTCGCTGCGAGCCATCGTGCTCGACCACGCCAGCCACACGACCATTGCCAATTGCATGGTCGCCGCGAACATCAAGATGACGAGCGCAGACGACGTGACCGTCTCCGGATCGACGATCACCAATGGAATCCTCTGGGCGATCCAGAGCACCAACGTCGTGTTCACGGAGAATACGCTCCGCACGGTTGGCACGGGCATCGGCGTCCTCGTGGTCCTCGACAGCGGATCGAACAACCGGGTGCGGCACAACACGCTGACCGGTGGGTACGACGGCGGCCGGTCCGATGTCGGCGTGGACGATGGCGTCGTGCTCTACAACGAGAGCGGGGATGTCGTCGAGGACAATTCGATCAGCAATTTCTACGACGCGGGCATCGAAGGGGTGGGCGCGCTCTCGGGCACGAGGCTGACGAACAACACGATGACCAATCTGGGCGTCGCAGGCGTGGCGACGTACTGGTGCACGGCATGGACGAACAACGTCGTGCAGGGGAACGGCGTGACGTCCGCGCCGATGCTCGTCCGCATCCTCTACGACACCGGATCGAAGTGCAACGGGCCGATCGTTCCGGCAGCCTTCAGCGGCAACCAGTTCGTCGGCAACGTGTTTCGCGATCGCGCGCCGGGAACGTCTGGAGCGTCGCGGGGGCCGGCGATTTCGATCGTGATGCCCGGGGTGGTCGAGAGCAATCTGCTCCAGGGGAACGATCTGGGCACCGCGGACGGACCGTTCCTCTCGCCGCTCGGGGGATTCATCGACGGCGGCGGCAATCTGTGCGGGCCGCTCGATCGGGTGTACACGAACTTCGTCTGTTCGGCCGGAACGACGCGCCGGGTCAAACGCTGAGCCGTGCGCGCTTGACATCCGGCCGATGATCTCCGGGGATCCTGACCGGCGAGCGTCATGATGTCGATCGAATCGCGGCACTTGAACGGCAGGCCGTGCGTCGCCGCCTCAGGACGCCGAAACGGTATGCGCGAGGCAGCCGGGTTCGACCATCGCGCCGACGTCGTAATGCCCGATGTCGGTCTTGATGAACGGCTCGACATCCTGCATGAGACGAGTGATCTTCGCGCGGTAGGCGTCCTTGAGCGATGCGTCGAGGTAGTCGATCGGACAGGACGCCTGACTCGACTGGTGGTTGACGATCATGAACTCGAAGAACGCGAGGTGCTTGCCCGCCCAGACGAAGTTGTCCGGGTACGGCGCGCCGTACGCGACGGCCTGGCCGACGCTGACCGATTGGCCTTCAGCAACCTGCAGCTTCGACACGTGGTCGAGGCTGACGAACCACGCGCTGTTCCGGTTCGGCGCGATGAGGATCTCGTAGTCGCCGCCCTGATTGAAGATTTTCGTCACGACGCCGGCAATGGCCGAGACGATGGCGACGTTGTCCGGAATGACGAAGTCAAAGGTCGGCAGCGGCTTGCGGTTTCCGTTCTGGTCCAGCACGGGTTGCCCGAACTCGCCGAACGCCTTCGGCACCCAGGGCTGGAGGAAGACGCCGCCCGCCAGGCTGGTTCCGGGGTCATAGGCCGCGATGTCGACGCCCAGATTCTCGAGCACGAGCGGCGTCGCGTCGGATGGCGACGTGGAGCCGTCATGGCCGCAGGCGGCGATGCCCGCCGCCAGGACCAGGCTGAGGGCGATTCGCGGAACGGGCCGGCCCAGGACGCGGGTCACGTCGAGGTTGCGCACACGATCCTCCTCGTGCGCGTTATCGGCTCGAGGCGCCTGACGCTGGAATCCTGTGGCCGGTCCGCCCCGAATCGCCCAGGCGCGCGGGCGTGAGCGGTGCGAGGCTGGCGGTCCGTTGGCCCCGGCCGACTTCAGGACACCTGCCGCAAGAAACTTCACCACACAATGCATCGCGCATCGTCCGGGACTCGCTTACGACCGACAACGCCAGGATGGTCGGCCGCATCACGATCGTTCCGCACGGGGTGGGCGCCAACGGATCGGCCCAACTCGAGGGCCATCTCACGCTCACCAAGGCTTCGCCGTAGCGAGCGGTCCGGCGTGAACACGGCTCGACAGACGTTCCGGCGCACGGCAGTACTGAACTAGGGCACAATACCCGCGCCGACCACCCGGCCATGGAGGTTTCGATGTCCGCAGAGCGTCTGAATGAGCTGGAGCTTCGACTTGTGCGCATGGAGTGCGACCTGGCGCACGCGCGCGGTCTGATCGACGCGCTGCAGCGCGAGCAGGTGCGCGCGCGACGCTCGAGAAGGATGACCGGCGTCGTCGGCGTTCTTGCCGTCGGCCTCGCGATCGGCCTCGGCCGATCGGTGACGATGGCGCAAGGACCCGGTCAGACCGTGCGGGCCCCGTTCTCGGTGGTGGACAGTTCCAACAAGGTCATCATGATGGTTGATGGAACGTCCGCCTCGCGGGGGATCCAGATCTGGAACGTCCAGCAGAAGATCGCCGCACAGTTGATCGCCGTCAGCTCGAACGGCACGGGTGCGGTGGTCGTGCGGAACGGCCGGAGCGACGATGCCCCTGGCGCCGCCATGCGCTTCGTCGACGGCGACAACCCCGAGATCTCAGCGAAGGGTTCAGACGGCAAGACCTTCATCGAGCTTCGGCGCGAAAGCGCGGCGCTCTCCGGTCCGCTCCTGGTCAACGACAGCACCGGCAAGCCCATCGTGAAGATCCAGGCGGAAACCACCGTCGCGGGCCCGGCAGCCGTGCAGCCGGTCACCGAGCCGCGTGGTGTGTTTCTGCTGAGCGCGACTGGCGGCGTCGCCTCGCAGTTGTCCGTCGACAGCAGCGGCAACGGTCGCGTGAAGGTGTCGGGCGCCAAAGGGACCGCGGGCGCGGAGGCCGGTCTCATGATCACGAAGAACGGTAGCCTGCTGGCCCTCTCGAATCCGGCCGGCCGCGTCACCGCGGACGTGAGCAGCTGGGACGGTCATGGCGTGTACGTGCCGGGCGGCCAGAAGGTCGCGCAGCTGGGCGTCAGTGCCACGTCTGGCGGGCAGATGTGGATCGCCGACCCGGCGGGAAGCGTGATGGTCGACGTCGACTTCAACGGCAGCGTCGGGCGCGTGCGGACCGGCCCGAACGTGACGCTTGGCGGGTCGCTCATCGGCAAGCGGCAGGTTCCGTGATCGCGCGCGGCTTCGCGGCTCTGGTTGCGCTGACATTCACCGCCGCCTGCAGTGGATCCCCGCGCGAGACGGCGAGACCGACGCCCGCAGCCGCGGCGCCCTCCCCAACGTCTGCCCCGGCCGCCGGCGGCACGTCCGCGAGCGCGCCGGCGACTCCCTCGGCGACACCGGCGGCTCCTCCCGTCGAAGAGGCAGGGCCGCTGCCGGCGCCGGCAGATCTGCCTCCTGGCGTCAGTGCCGGGGAGTGCCCCGATCCGGGCCCGGACGCCGAGGCCGACATGCGCGCGCAGGCGTCGGCGAGAATTCCGATTGCTGTCGGATTGACGCTGGCCCACGTCTGGAAGAAGAACGAGGCCGACGACGACCACGAGTGCCTCACCCAAGTCGTCTCGGTCGAGCTGCGGACCGTGACGCTCACGGAGAGCTGCGACCGCAAGGACCGTCCGAAGCCTCGCCGATTGTGTCGCGACGATCTGCGCCACGCCAGCACGTATCAGACCGAGTTCTCGCCGTTCATCCCGGATCTCGTCGGCATCACCTCGTTCACACTCTCGGAACAATCCTTCGACGAGCTGAAGCGCAACGGCCTCACGAGGCATCGCTATTTGCAGCTCAATCCCGATGGAAAGCCGCCCACACGGCTGGTCACCACCTGGAACATCGCCGGATCGGTGAGGGAGCTCGACGACGCGCCCGGGGAGCGGTGGCGGTCTGCGAATATCGACGATCGCTTCGTGTGGTCCGTGCCGGTGATCGTCAACGATCGCACGGTGGACCTGCCGGCTCGGCACGTCCGCGGGTTTCTTGAGAGCGAACGGAAATCGGACACGGTGGAAGCCATGATCGTGGACGACCCGGCCGTACCGCTGGTGCTTGACTACCGGCATGAGAAGACGGGGTTTCGGATCAAGTTCGTGAAAATCTCGTTCCCGGCCAGCGACGCGCTCGAGCACGCGCTGGAGACCGAGAAGCACGCTGACGTGTACGGGATCTACTTCGATTTCAACAGCGACGTTCTGCGGCCCGAGTCCGAGCCGGTGCTGCGCGAGATCGCAGACCTGCTGCAGAAGCACGCGGACTGGACGCTCGCCGTCCAGGGCCACACCGACAATGTCGGCGGCGACGCGTTCAACCTCGATCTGTCGAACCGTCGCAGCGCCGCGGTTCGCAAAGCGCTCGTCGACCGGTACAGGATCGCGGGCAAGCGGCTCACGACCGCGGGGTTTGGTGCCTCGCAGCCCAAGGCACCGAATGACACACCGGAGGGCCGCGCGAAGAACCGGCGCGTCGAGCTGGTGCGGCAGTGAGGTGGTCGTGGCTGATCGGCATCGCCGCGATCGGCGGCGGCCTCCTGTGGCTCGACGCCGGCAGCCTGCCCGGGGCGCTCATCCGGCTGCGATCGATCCTTGGTGAACTCTCGGGCACGCTGCTGGTCCTGGGCACGGCCGCCCTCGTGCGCGCGGCCTGGCTCTGGCATCGCGGCCGCCAGGCGGCCAGCTGGCCGATCGCTTCCGGTACCGTGACGCGGGCTCGAGTGGTATCCAGGAAACTCAGAATGGGCAGCACGACCTATCGCCAGGCGTCGAAGTCCACGTACTACCGCCCGGACCTCGCGTACCGCTACGAGGTCGGCGGCGCGAGCTTCGAGGGTATGCGCGTGCGCTTCGGCGAGCGCACCGGGTGGGATAAAGATCACGACAAGATGGCGCGGATCGTCGCTCCCTACACGGAGGGCCACGCCGTACAGGTTCGGTACGACCCGGCGCGTCCACAGAACGCTGTTCTCGAGGCGGGCCCGGCCCCGTACCTGTTGACCATCCTGCTCTTCGCCGCCGTGTGTCTCGCGCTGTCGCTGGCCGGGTGGCTCAGGTAGAAGTTGGACCTTCTATCCGAAAGAGCGGCCTACTTCCTGGCCGCCAGCCACGCCGCGATCGCGCGGATGTCCTCGGCCGGCAGCTTGCCGCCAAACGCCGGCATCTGCGCGTCGGGCCTGACGTCCACGGGATTGATGATCCGGCGCTCGATCGCCGCGGCGTCGTACTTCCGGCCGGCCGTCGAGAGATCCGGTCCGTCCTTGCCGCCGACGCCGTCGATCGTGTGACACCCGAGGCACGTGCGATTGACGACGATGTCGAGGTGCGCGGTCGCGGCATCGGTCGCCGGCGGCGCCTCGGACCGCAGCCGCGCGAGCGCGGCCAGGATCGCGGCCGCGTCGCGTTGGTTGGTCTCGGGCGGCTCGCGCAGGCCGGGCGCGATCATCTCCGGATCGGCGATGTGCGCCGCCAGCCAGTCCGCCGGCCGGTCGATCCGGCCGACCTCGATCGGCGCGGCGATGCCATCGGCCACGTGGCACCGATGGCAGCGGTCGTCCGCCTGGATGAGCGCCGCGCCGGCGGCTTCGCGGATGTTCCATCCGGCCGGCCCCGCCTTCGGATGATCCATTCCGCCCAGGATCGTGAGCGTCGCGACGCCCGCGAGTCCGGCCGTGAAGACCGCCAGCAACCCGCGCCGGGCCCGCCACTCGCGCGATTGACCGCGGTCGATCCACGGCAGCAGCGCGAGTATCGTCATGACGACGCCCGGCAGAATGAGCGCGCCAATGACCTCGAGCTTGCCGGGAAAGTACTTGAGCAGCTGAAACAGCCCGAGGAAGTACCACTCGGGCCGCGGCACGTAGCCGCTGGCCGTCGGGTCGGCGGGCGCCTCGAGCGCGGGCGCGCCCTTCCAGGCGAGCGCCGCGAGCAGCACGCCGACGGCGATCGCCATGACGAGATCGCGCCATGCCTGGTAGGGAAAGAACGGCCGCGGCGATCCCGCGCGCGCCTTGATCGGCCCGGAGACGCCCTGCCTCCGCATCAGGTAGAGGTGCACGACCACGAGGCCCGCGAGGGCCGGCGGCAGCACGAGCACGTGAATCGCGTACCAGCGCGTGAGCGTGAGCGCGCCGATGTCCGGCCCGCCGCGCAGCAACCCGGCCACGATCTCGCCAACGAACGGCGTCAGCTTCGAGATGTTGATCGCGACGACCGTCGCCCAGTACGCGCGCTGGTCCCACGGCAGCAGGTACCCGGTGAGACCGAAGGCGAGAATCACGTGCAGCAGGATGAAGCCGACGATCCAGTTCGCTTCGCGCGGCTTCCGGTAGCTGCCAAAGAAGACGACCCGCGCCAGATGCACGACCGCGGCCACGACGACCACGCTCGCGCCCCAGTGATGGAGCCCGCGCAGAAACCGGCCCGCAGGAATCTCCGTCGTGATGAACCGCACGCTGTCCCACGCGTGATCGGGCGTCGGCGCGTAGTAGAGCGCGAGCGCGATGCCGGTGACGACCTGCACGCCCAGCCCGAAGAGCAGCACGCTGCCGAGTGTGAACCACCACCCGGTGCCCGGAGGCAGCGGCTCGTCGAGTAGATGATGATTGATGACGCGGAAGCCCGTACGGTCGTCGAGCCAGTCGAGCACCGCCGCGAGTCGTCGGCTCACAGCTCGACCTCGAGGTCGGACGTCTGCGGGTTGACCCGGACGTTCAGGCGCTCGAGCCCGCGCGGCGGCGGACCGGCGACGACCCGGCCTTCACGATCGTACGTCCCGCCGTGGCACGGACAGAGAAACTGCTGCCGCGAGTCGTCCCAGCGCACGCGGCAGCCGAGGTGCTGACAGATCGCCGACAGCGCGCGGTAACCCTCGCCGTCGCGGTCGATGAACACGACGGTCTGCTTGCGCGTCTCGTACCACCCGTCTTCGTGCCGCTCGGTCAGCACCGCCGCGGTCGGTCCCTTCGTCCCCAAGTCGAAGAGCGACATCGCGCGACGCCACCGCTTGGCCGCCCCGCCGCTCCTGGGCACCGCGACGAGACCGACCAGGCCGGCGAGTCCGGCCGTGATGAGCGCGATGCCTCCCGTCACGAGGCGAGCCAGAGCCGATCGACGACTGTCACGAGGCGCGGTCACGAACGTCCTTTCGAAAAGCGAAACCCCTCATTACCTGCGGCGAAAGTATACTGACAAGATGTCCCGACCCACTCCGGCCTCACAGGAGGTCGCCAATCCAAATCGGCGCAACGTCGCCATTATTGCCCACGTCGATCACGGCAAGACGACGCTCGTCGACGGTCTGTTGCATCAGAGTGGCATTTTCCGTGCCAACGAACGGGTCATCGAGCGGGTGATGGACTCGAACGAGCTCGAGCGCGAGCGGGGCATCACGATCCTCGCCAAGAACACCGCCGTCCACTACGGCGGCACGCTCATCAACATCGTCGACACGCCGGGCCACGCGGACTTTGGCGGCGAGGTCGAGCGCACGCTCTCAATGGTGGACGGCGTACTGCTGCTCGTGGACGCGTCGGAGGGGCCGCTGCCCCAGACACGGTTCGTGCTGCGCAAGGCGCTCGAGCGCCGGCTGCCGCCGATTGTCGTGATGAACAAGATCGACCGGGCCGACGCGCGGCCGCAGGCCGTGCTGAATGAGATCTACGATCTGTTCATCGACCTCGACGCGACCGAGGATCAGCTCGACTTCCCCGTGCTCTACACCGACGCACGCCGCGGCACGGCGACGACCGATCTCGCGTCGCCGGGCACGGATCTTCGGCCGCTCTTCGACGCCGTCCTCGCCCGGATTCCACCGCCGCGCGGCTCCGCCTCCGCGCCGCTCCAGGCGCTCGTCGCCAACCTCGACTCGAGCGACTACCTGGGCCGTCTCGCGATCGGACGCGTGTTCAACGGCCATGTGAGAGTCGGCGACCCGATCGCCGTCTGCAAGCTCGACGGATCGATCCAGCGCACGACGGTGACCAAGCTCTACACGTTCGAGGGCCTGAAGCGCATCGAATCGGATGAAGCCGCGGCGGGCGACATCATCTGTCTGGCCGGCATCGAGAACATCATGATCGGCGAGACGATTGCCGACGCCGAGTCGCCTCAAGCGATTCAGACCATTCCCGTCGACGAGCCGACGGTGTCGATGATCTTCGGCGTCAACACGTCGCCGTTCGCGGGCCGCGACGGCCGCTTCGTCACGTCGCGCCAGATCAAGGACCGCCTCGACCGCGAGCTGCTCGGCAACGTCTCGATTCGCGTCGAGGCCACCGATACGCCCGAGCAGATGAAGGTCGTCGGCCGCGGCGAGCTCCAGCTCTCGATCCTGATCGAGATGATGCGACGCGAGGGGTTCGAGCTGCAGGTCTCACGGCCCGAGATCGTCACGCGCGAGATCAACGGCGCGCTCTCCGAGCCGGTCGAGGACCTCGTGATCGACGTCGCCGAGGAGTTTCAGGGCATGGTCATCGCCGAAGCCGGCATCCGCCGCGGCACGATGACCAAGATGGTGAACCACGGCAGCGGGCGCGTGCGCCTCGAGTTCCGCATCCCGGCGCGCGGGCTGATCGGCTTCCGGTCGCAGTTCCTCACCGAAACGCGCGGCACCGGCATCATGCACCATCTCTTCGCCGGCTGGGAGCCGTGGCACGGCCCGATTCCGTCGCGGCCGAGCGGCGCGCTCGTCGCCGACCGGCCCGGCGCCGCCACGGCCTACGCCATCGCGAACCTCCAGGAGCGCGGCGAGATGTTCATCGAGCCGGCCACGCCGGTCTACGAGGGCATGATCGTCGGCGAGAACGCGCGCCCGAACGACATGGACGTGAACATCACGCGCGAAAAGAAACAGACCAACATGCGCGCGTCCACGGCCGACGAGGCGATCCGCCTCATCCCGCCGCGCCAGCTCAGTCTCGAGCTGGCCATCGAGTTCATCAACGACGATGAGCTGGTGGAGGTGACGCCGAAGAGCCTCCGCCTGCGCAAGAAGATCCTCGCGGCCAACCAGCGGCCGAAACGCGCGGAGTGAGCTGCGACGATCCGTCAGGATTTCACCGCGCAGCTCGGTGAATCTCGTGATCCGATTCTCAACCGGTATACTCAGCGCGGACGGTCCTTCGACGTGAGCCCGCGCGTGCGCGCGTTCCTCTGGCCGGTCGTGCTCACCCTGCTGGGCGCAACGATCTACGGCATGGCGCACTTCCCGCGGGGCCGCGAGTTCGTGGACTTCGAGGTCTACAGCCGCGCCGGCGGACGCGTGTGGTCGGCCGAAGAGCTGTACCGCCCCGACGACGGGCACTATCAATTCAAGTACCTGCCGGCATTCGCGCTGGCCGCGGCCCCGTTTGCGCGGATCAATCAGGAAACCGCGAAGGCGGCGTGGTTCACCCTGACGTTCGGATTGCTCGTCGCCTTCGTCCGCCGGTCCGTCCGCGCGCTGCCCGGCCGCACGATGACCGAGCGATCGCTCGGCTGGCTGACCGCGCTCTTCCTCGGACGCTTTTACGTCGCCGAGCTCAGCCTCGGGCAGGCCAACGTGCTCTTCGGCCTGCTCCTCATCCTGGCGCTCGCCGCGGTGCAAACGCAGCGTTTCGCGCGCGCCGGTGTCTGGACGGCCGCCGCCACATTCATCAAACCGTACGGCGTGCTCTTCTTTCCCTGGCTCACGGCCATCGGCGGCGTCACCGCCGTGCTCTCCTCCAGCGCGACGCTCCTCGTCGGCCTCGCGCTGCCCGCCACCGTCTACGGGTGGCGGGGCAACCTCGGCCTGCTGGCGGGCTGGTACCGGACGGTCACCGACACGACGCCGGAGAACCTGATGTACGGCCAGAACATCTCGGTCACCGCGATGTGGACCAAATGGCTGGGCCTGGGACCGATCACCGTCGCCCTCGGCGCCGCCACCGGCCTCGCGCTCCTCGGCGTCGTCGTCTGGGTCTGGACGATGCGCGCGCGCGTCGCTCGTCCCGAGTACCTCGAGTTCTCGCTGATCCTGCTGCTGATCCCGCTGCTGTCGCCGCAGGGGTGGGACTACATGCTGCTGCTCGCGACGCCGGGCGTCGCGTGTCTGATCGATCGCTTCCGCGCCGTCTCGAGGCCCTGGCAGCTCGCGACCGGCGCGGCGATGCTGGTGGTCGGATTCACCATCTTCGACCTCGTCGGCCGCGCCGTAAACGACTTCGTGGCCAACACGGGGCTGATCAGCGTCGGCGCCATCATCTTCGTCGTCAGCCTCGCGCATCTGCGCGCGCGATCGCTCGCATGACGCGGCGCCGCGCGCTCGTGTGGCTGGCGGCGGCGGTGGCGGTCTCCGCCGCGCTGTACCTTGCCATCAGGCAGACGCGCGACCTGACGGACTTCGAGGTCTACCGCACCGCCGGCGCGCGCGTGCTGGAGGCAACGCCTCTGTACCGGCCAGAGGACGGGCACTTCGTCTTCAAATACCTGCCCGCGTTCGCCTACGCGATGGTGCCGTTCGCGATCGTCGGGCCGGAAGTGGCCCGGGCCGCCTGGTTTGCGCTGTCAGTCGCGTGCCTGGTCTTCTTCGTGGCGGGATCAATGCGGGCGCTTCCGGATCGGCGGCGCGCCATGACGCCAGTCCTGGCGTGGACGATCGTCGTCATGGCCCGGTGCGACATTCGCGAGTTGTCGCTCGGCCAGACGAACGCGCTGCTCGGCGCGCTGCTCGTCGCCGCCTTGCTTGCGGTGACGCGCGGATCCGGCCGGTCGGCCGGCGCGCTCGTCGGCCTCGCGACGTTCGTCAAGCCGTACACCGTGCTGCTCGCGCCGTGGCTGGCCGCGACCGTCGGACTCGCCGCGCTCGTCGCGAGCGGCCTCGTCGTGCTGTTCGGCCTGGCCCTGCCGGCCGCGTCCTACGGCTGGGTCGGAAATCTCGATCTGCTTGGCGCCTGGTTTCGGACGGTCACGGAGACGACGGCGCCGAACCTCATGCTGCCGGAGAACATCTCGTTCCTGTCGGCCTGGGCGAAGTGGATTGGCCCGGGACCGGTCGCCACAGCCGCGGCCGCCGCGACGACGGTCGGCGCGCTGGCCGTCGTCGGGATGGCGCTTCTCAGGCGCGGCCCGGTCCGGCATCCCGCGTACGCGGAATTCGCGCTGGTCCTTCTCCTGATTCCGGTCCTCACGCCGCAGGGCTGGGACTACATGCTGCTGCTGGCGACGCCGGCGGTCATCTGCCTCGTGGACCGCTGGGGAGCGCTGCCGGCGTCCTGGAAGGTGGCGACGACCGCCGCGCTCGCCGCCGTCGCGCTGCCGATGCGCGAGATCTTCGGGCTGGCCGTGACGCGTGAGGTCATGGGCACGGGGGTGCTGACCCTGGCCGCACTCGTGCTCGTCGCCGGACTCATGCGTTTGCGCCTGCATGGCGCCGCGTGAGCCGGTTCGGGGTCTTATACTGTGCCGGGAGTCATTCCTATGTTGACCAGTGCTCGTCGGTCGTTCGGCGCATGCTGTTTCGCGCTGATCGCGGGCGCGTCCGTCCTGGCTCATCCTCGTGCCGAGACGCCGGCGCGCGTCGATCAGCAGCACGTCTTCGTCGCGGTCACCGACGCCAAGGGCAAGCCCGTCAAGGGGCTGACCAAGGCGGATTTCGCCGTCCAAATCGACACGACGCCGCAGGAAGTCCTGAACGTCGCCCCGGCCACCGAGCCGGCGTCGATCCTGATCCTCACCGACCGGTTGGGTATCGTGCCGACCTATCCGGCGTACGAGATCCACGCGGCGATCGGCAATTTCGTCAAGGCGGTGCGCGGGGGCATCCCGGACAGCAAGCTGGGGCTCATCACGTTCGACGGCACGGTCATTACCCTCAACACGTTTCTGAGCGGACCGGCCGAGCTCGATCGCAACCTCGGCAAGCTGACGAGCACGGCGCAGGACGCGGTGCTCATCGACGCGATCTACGAAGCGTGCAAGGTCATGCGCACGGCGCCGACGGAGCGGCGGGTCATCTTCGTCATCGCGGCCGGCTACCGGCAGGACACCAGCAACGTGCGGATCGACTTGATGTCCGAGGTGCTTCGGCTGTCGAAAGCGGCGCTGTGGGCGATCGAAGTGCATTCCGCCCAGGGCGGTAACTACGAGAATCGCGTGCGCGAGCAGATGCTCGATCGCGGCAGCCAGCTGAGCGGCGGCCTGGTCGACGTCGTCGCGTCGCCGAGCGCACTCGAGTCGATGTGCAAGCAGATGGCGGAGATGCTGGCGGCCGAGTACGACGTCACGTACGGGCCGGGCGGCGGGTCATCGACGAGCCAGATGGCGGTGCGCGTCAAGCCGGAAGGCCTCAAGGTGATGGCGCCGATGTGGACGGACAAGTAGGGTGAAGGCCGCACTCCGCGGGTTGGTCTGGCCGGTCGTGCTGATCGCGATCGCCGCGGCGATCTACCTGCGCGTCGGACGGCAGATGACCGATTTTGCCGTGTACCGCACCGCGGCCACGCGCGCGCTCGCGGCCGAGCCGCTGTACCGCGAGAGCGACGGTCACTATCAGTTCAAGTATCTGCCCGCGTTCGCGTTCGCGATGGCGCCGTTCGCCTGGATGGAGCCGGAGGGCGCGAAGATGATCTGGTTCGCGCTGTCGGTCGGGCTGCTCACGGCGTACGTGCGCTGGTCGTTGCGCGCGCTGCCGGAGCGCCGCCGGTCCGATCGCGTGTTGATGTGGCTCACGATCGTGCTCATGGCGAAGTTCTACCTGCACGAGCTCACGCTCGGGCAGACGAACATCCTGCTGGGCACGCTGCTCGTGGCCGCGCTGCTGGCGGTGCAGATCGATCATCCGCTCGTCGCGGCCGGGCTCATCAGCACCGCGGCGTTCGTCAAGCCCTACGCGCTCGTGATCATGCCGTGGCTCGCGTTCACGTACGGGCTGGAGACCGTCGGCGTCTCGGTGGCCGTGCTGGGCGTCGGGCTGCTCGCGCCCGCGCTCGTGTACGGATGGCGCGGCAATCTGGATCTGCTCGCCGGCTGGTACCAGACGATCACGACGTCCACGGCGCCGAATCTGCTCGGGGCCGACAACGTCTCGCTCGCGGCGATGTGGGCGAAGTGGCTCGGGCCGGGCACGGCGGCGAGCGGGCTGGCGACCGCGTCGAGCGTCGCGCTGCTCGGCCTCGTCGCCGCGGTCTGGCGCCGGCGGCTATCCGTGCAGATCCCGGACTACCTCGAGTACGCGCTGCTCATGCTGCTCGTGCCGCTGCTCTCGCCGCAGGGCTGGGACTACGTGCTGCTGCTCGCGACGCCGGCGGTGATCTGCCTGATGGATCGCTGGGGCGACGTCACGAGCGGGTGGCGGATCTTCACCGGTGCTGCGCTGGCGCTGATGGGACTCACGATCTTCGACGTCATGGGGCGGGACCTCTACGGACGGTTCATGGCGCTGTCGATCGTCACCGTGGCGGCGATGGCGACCGCCGGATCGCTGGCGCATTTGCGCTGGCGGGCGCTGGCGTAACTGGCGTAAGAAGAGCGGCCGTGGCGCCGTCGATTCGACTGCCCGGCGCTCGACTGACGCGGCGCTGGCGCAACCGCTGGGATCATCCCGCCGAACCGTCGGTTCCCGCGCGCTAGAATGGCGTCATGCGCCTGACCCTGATCGCCGCACTCGCGTTCGTTCTCTCCCCCGCCGCCACGCTCACGTTCGACGCCCCGGCTGGCTGGGTCCCGAAGACGCCGTCTTCGTCAATGCGCGTGGCCGAGTTCACGCTGCCCAAAGTCGAGGGCGACACGGAAGATGCGACGTTGACGGTCTTCTTCTTTGGCGCCAATCAGGGCGGCAACGTGCAGGCAAACGTCGACCGCTGGATCGGCCAGATGACGCAGCCCGATGGCCGCGATTCAAAGGACGTGGCCAGGACTTCGACGCTCACGGCGCACGGCCTGTCGATCACACTCGTGGACGTCACGGGTACCTACACCGCCGAGATGAGCCCCGGCTCGGCCGAGCACTTCAACAAGCCCGGGTTCCGCCAGTGCGCCGCCGTCATCGAAACATCCGGCGGGCCGTACTTCGTGAAGCTCACGGGTCCGGTCAAGACCGTCGCGAAGTGGAACGACAGCTTCACGGCGTTCCTGAAGAGCATGCGCTACGAGTAGGTCCTTCTGCCTTCTGCCTTCTGCCTTCTGCCTTCTGCCTTCTGCCTTCTGCCTTCTGCCTTCTGCCCCCCTACCCCGGCAGCGACCAGTCCGTGTGCGGCGCCTTGTTGAGGACGAGCCAGCCGTAGAGCAGCCCGGAGTACGTCTGCCAGTGCATGCCGCGTGATTTGTAGAAGGGCTTGAGCGCGGCCTGGAGCGCCGGCAGGTGATAGAAGGGCACGCCCGGGAAGTAGTGGTGCTCGAGGTGGTAGTTGGAGTTGATGAACGCGACATCCCAGAACCAGCTGCCGCGCATGAGCGTGCCCCACTGCGCGGGATCGGCCGGGTTGATGTCGTAGTGCTGGCCGAGCCGGTTGAGCGTGAACGCAATCGGAAAGACGAAGAACACCGGAATGACGTCCGCGCGCAGCGCGGCTGCGAAGCCGAACGCCCCCCAGATCGCGGCGAGGGCCGCCAGATGAAACGCGATCGCGGCCCGGCGCTCCCAGCCGATCGTCCGCTGCAGGTCGTCCGGGTACGTGACGGTCTCTCTCCTCGCGGCGCGGAAGTAAATGGGAAACAGCGCCGGCGTCGCGTACAACAGCTTGTACCAGCGCGCGTTAATCTTCGGCGACAGGTAATGCCGCTTGGGGTCGTCCTCGGTTGATCCCAGCTCGGCGTGATGGTCGAGGTGCCAGCGCGTGAACTGGCTCGCAGAAATCCCGCTCGGGATCGCGTAGGCCAGCGCCAGGAAGCGCTCGACGCCCGGGTGGCGCCGCTCGAACACGTTGTGGTGCAGCACCTCGTGCAGCAGCACCGTGAAATTGAACACCGTGAAGCCCTGGACGAGCGCCAGCGGAATCCAGATCCACGGCTGATCGAACACGATCAGGCCCCACGTGCACAGGCCGAGGATCGCGAACTGCCGGATCGCGACGACGAAGTGCCGCGCCGGGACTTTGGTGTGGAAGACGCGCATCTGGTCGCGCGTGATCGCGCGGCCCAGGTCGCCCCGCAGCCCCACCGCGTGCTGGCTGTAATAGTGGGACTTCACGGGATCATTGTATCGGGCTATTGAGTGATTGAGTCATTGAGTTATTGGGGGAGGGGCCGTGAGACACCCAATACGTGAGACACC
>Ga0335084_10001000_pt1 | contig 25581 bp, 25 predicted proteins | sample Lox_Sample_44_FD_206721 | JGI IMG/M metagenome (GOLD analysis project Ga0335084, IMG submission 206721) | Soil microbial communities from Loxahatchee National Wildlife Refuge, Florida, United States - Lox_Sample_4.4 | ecosystem: Environmental > Terrestrial > Soil > Wetlands | place: USA... | reverse complement strand
CGTCATGGCGCGGCGGCTCTCGGCAGTGGTCGTCGGTGCGGGGGTGGGCGGGCTCGCCGCCGCCGCCCGTCTGGCCCATGCGGGGCTGGACGTGCAGGTGTTCGAGCAGACCGCCGAGCCCGGTGGCCGCTGCGCCCAGCTCCAGTGCGACGGGTACACCTTCGACATGGGCCCCACCATCCTCCTCATGCCGGAGGTGGTGGAGCGCACCTTCCAGGCGCTCGGCCGGAGGATGGAGTCGTACCTCCGGCTGCACCGCTGTGACCCGAACTACGAGATCCGCTTCCGCGACGGCTCGAGGCTGACCTTCACCTCCGAGCTCACCCGGATGGCGGAGGAGCTGGAGCGCATCGAGCCCGGGAGCTTCCCCCGCTTCCTCCGTTTCCTCGCGCTCGGGCAGGTGCAGTACCGCACCAGCCTGGACCAGTTCGTCGGCCGCAACTTCGACCACCTGGGCCAGTTCCTCACCCCGGCGAGCCTGCGCGGCATCTTCCGGGCCCGGGCCCACCGGCGGCTCTACTCGGTGGCCAGCGAGTTCTTCGGTGACGACCGGCTGCGCGCCGCGGTCACCTTCCAGACCATGTACCTGGGCATCTCCCCCTACGAGAGCCCGGCGGTGTATGGCCTGCTCCCGTTCAGCGAGCTCGGGGTGGGCATCTGGTTCCCCGAGGGCGGCCTCCACGCGCTGCCCCGCGCGCTGGAGCGGCTGGCGAAGGACGTGGGCGTTCGCGTCGCGTACCGCTCGGCGGTGAGGTCCATCACCTTCGAGGGGAAGCGGGCCACCGGTGTCACCCTCGCGGACGGAACACACGCCCCGGCGGACCTGGTCCTCTGCAACGCCGACCTGCCCTGGGCCTACCGGAACCTCATCGACCCGGCCGTCACCCGTCTCCGCCGCGCGGGGAAGCTCCGCTACACCTCGAGCGGCTACATGTTGTACCTCGGGCTGGACCGTCAGGTGCCGGAGCTCGGGCACCACAACGTCTTCTTCGGCAGCGACTACCGGGGCTCGTTCGAGGACATCTTCGAGCGCTTCCGCGTCCCGGCGGACCCGAGCTTCTACGTGGCGGTGGCCAACCGCACCGACCCGTCGCTCGCGCCAGCGGGGAGGGATGGGCTGTACGTGCTCGTTCCGGTGCCCCGGCAACACCCCTCGCTCGACTGGGCAGTCGAGGGCCCACGGGTGCGGGCGAAGGTCTTCGGGCGGCTCCGCCAGGAGGGCCTGGACCTCGAGCGCCACGTGGTCACCGAGCGCATCTTCACCCCCGACGACTGGGCCAGCCGCTTCTCGCTCGAGCACGGCAGCGCCTTCGGTCTCAGCCACCACTTCTTCCAGGTGGGCCCTTTCCGTCCGTCGAACCAGGACCGCACCGTCCGGAACCTCTTCTTCGTCGGCGCCTCCACCCAGCCGGGCACGGGCCTGCCCACGGTGATGCTCTCCGCCGAGCTGGTGGTGGAGCGGATGCGGCGGGAGGCGGCAGCCCTCGGGGCGACGCTCGCCCCCGCACCGGTGCTCGTCCCGGAGGCGGTGAGGTGAACGCGCTGGTCACCCAGGGCTACCGGACGGCGAAGGCCGTCACCCGCCAGCACGCGCGGAGCTTCTCCTTCGCCTCGCTGCTCCTCTTCGGCGCGCGCCGGCGGGCGGCATTCGCGCTCTACGCCTTCTGCCGGCGGCTCGACGACCTGGTCGACGATGGCGTCGACGGCTCGGAGCCCCTCTCGCAGAGGCTGGCCCGGGCCCGGGCGCTCATCGCCAGCCTCTACCTCGACGCCCCGCAGCTGGCGGACCCGACCCGCGGGCCCGTCCGCGCTCGCGCGGCGGGCGATCTGGCCGACGGTGCGTGGGACGCGGCGGAGCTGGCTGCGCTCCGGGACACCGTCCGGCGGTTCGGCGTGCCCGAGCAGCCGTTCCAGGACCTCGTCTCCGGCATGGAGATGGACGTCACCGGCCACCGCTACGCCTCGTTCGCCGACCTCGAGCTGTACTGCTATCGCGTGGCGGGCACGGTGGGGCTCCTCCTCTGCCCCGTGCTCGGGACCTCGGACGGGCGCGCCACGGCGGCGGCCGCCGACCTCGGCCGGGCGATGCAGCTGACCAACATCCTCCGCGACGTCCGGGAGGACCTGGCCCGCGGCCGGGTGTACCTGCCCGAGGACGAGCTGGCCGCCTTCGGGCTCTCCCGCGAGGACCTGGCCCGCGGAGTGGTGGACGACCGATGGCGCGCCTTCATGCGCTGTCAGATCGCCCGGGCCCGCGCCTACTACGCCCGCGCCGCCGCCGGCGTGCACTGGCTCACCGGCTTCGGCACCCGGCGGATGGTGAAGCTGATGGGGGCGCTCTACGGCGGCATCCTCCTCGACATCGAGGCCCGGGGACACGACGTCTTCTCGGGGCGCGCGCACGTGCCGTTCGCGGCGAAGCTGCGGTACGGCGCGGCGACGCTCTTCCGGCCGGGCACGGTGCTCCCGCCGCCGCCGGAGGTCCCGCAGATTCCGCTCCTCCCCCGGGGGCTGGCGTGAACCGCCCGGCGCAGATCGCCGTCGTCGGCGGCGGCATCGGGGGGCTGGTGGCGGCGGGCCTGCTCGCGCGCGCGGGCAGCAAGGTCACGCTCTACGAGCAGGAGGGCCGGCTGGGCGGCAAGGCCCAGCAGCTCACCGTCGGAAGCACGGTGCTCGACACCGGGCCGACCTTGCTCACCATGCCGGCGCTGGTACGCGAGACCTTCGGCGCGCTCGGCGCCGAGGACCTGCTTCCTCGGCTGATGGCCCTCTCGCCCCAGTGCGAGTACCGCTGGGAGGACGGGAGCGGCTTCGTCGTCCACCCGGAGCTGGAGCGCACCCGGGCCTCGGTCGAGGCGATGGCGCCCGGGGAGGGGCGGGGAGTGGGCTCGTTCTACGCCGCGGCCGCCGCCATTCACCGGGCCGCGGGCGAGCCGTACCTCGAGGCGCCGTTCGAGGGCGTGGCGAGCTTCCTCGGCCGGGTCGTCCGGCGAGGCCCCTCGGCGGTGCTCCAGGGGATGCAGATGTCCACCCTGCAGGCGCTTGCCTCCCACCACTTCCGCGACGGGCGGATGCAGCAGTTCGTCGGCCGGTTCGCCACCTACACCGGCGCCTCGCCATACCAGGCGAGCGCGGCGTTCGCGCTCATCCCCCACCTCGAGCGGGTCGAGGGCGTGCACCACGTCGAGGGCGGGATGGGCGCGCTGGTCGCCGCCCTGGAGCGGGCGGTGCGCCGGCTCGGCGTGGACATCCGGCTCGGCACCCGCGGTGGCTGGAGGCCGGCAGGACGGGGCTGGCGGGTGGGGCCGGCCGGCGACGAGGCCCCGGTCGATGCGGTGGTGGTGAATGCCGACCCCATCGGGGCGTCGGGGGTCACCGGAGGCCCGCTGGCGATGTCGGGCTACGTGCTCCTCCTCGAGGCGGGGGTGCGCTCGAGCCTCCGGCATCACACCGTCTTCTTCTCCAGGGACTCCCGGCGGGAGTTCGAGGCCCTCTTCTCCGGCCGTGTCCCCGCAGATCCCACCGTCTACGTCTGTCACCCCTCGGCGAGCGATCCGGGGATGGCCGCGCCCGGGTGCAGCGGGCTCTTCGTCATGGCCAACGTCCCGGCGATGGGCGAGGCCTTCCTGCCCCACGCGGACGCCCTCCGGGCGCGCTGCATCGCGGTGGTGGAGGCGCTCGATCCGTCGCTGCGCGGGCAGCTGCGCATCCTCGGCGAGCGGACGCCGGTGGACTTCCAGCGACAGGGCGCGCCCCGGGGCTCGCTCTACGGCTTCCTCCCCCACGGCCGGTTCGGCCCGTTCCGGAGGCCGCGCTCCCATGCCGCGCCGGGCCTGGTGTACGCGGGCGGCGGCACCCACCCGGGCGGGGGCGTCCCGATGGTGATGCTCTCCGGCCGGTTCGCCGCGATGCAAGTCTCGGCAGATCTCGAGGCCCGAGGATGAGCGCGCTCGCCCCGCTGCCGGACCGCCCCGGCGCCTATCGCTGGTACTACGCCGACGCCGGCTGCGGCGACGTCACCGCGGTGGTCATCTTCATGCTGGGGGGCCTCTTCTCGCCCCGCTATGCGGCGCGGCGCGACGCGCTGCCCATCGAGCACTGCGCGGTCAACTTCGCGCTCTACGTGGGCGGGCGCAGGAAGCAGTGGGTCCTCAGCGAGTACCCAACCGCAACCCAGTCGCGCGGGGTCCTCGCCATCGGCCGCTCGGCGTTCCGGGTGAGCTCGGACGGCTCGGTGGAGTTCGACGTCCGGGAGCGGCTCGCGCCCTTCGGAGGCGAGACGCGGGTGCAGATGCTCCTCCGGCCGACCGCACCGGGCCTGGGCGCGGTCCCGCTGCTCCCGGACGGCAGCCACACCTGGGAGCCACGGGCGCCCCGCTGCGACGCCGAGCTGCGGCTGCCGCTGCTCGGGCACGTGCTCCAGGGGCACGGCTACCACGACGCCAACGCCGGGAGCTCTCCGCTCGGGTCGACCTTGCCCTCCTGGTCGTGGACGCGGGTGCACGCGCCCGGTCAGACGGCGATCGACTTCCGGCTCCCGGCCGGCGAGCGCCTCACCGTGCGCACCGGTGACCGCGGCGCCTCGCTCACCCGCGACCAGGCGCCCGCGTCCGGGGGAAGCCCCACCCGCTGGGGGCTGCGGGTCCCGCGCACCCTGTCCGCCGGCGGCCTCGAGGTGCCCCGGCCGGACCTGGTCGAGTCCTCGCCGTTCTATGCCCGGCAGGTGGCGCGCGCGGGGGAGCTGCACGCCATCGGGGAGGTGGCGGATTTCCGCCGGTTCCGCTCCCCGCTGGTGCGGTGGATGGCGCACTTCCGGACCCGGGTGGAGCGCGCGGCATGAGCACCCTTGCCCTCCTCGTCGGGGTCTGGACCGCGGCCGCGGCGGTGTTCAGCGCGGTGACATGGTTCCGCGTGGTGCGCCAGAGGCCCGCCCGGACCGGCGGGGCCCTCCCGCCGGTTCTGCTCATCCGACCGCTCGACGAGCCGACCGAGGCCGAGCTGGCCAACCTCGCCGTCCCGCTCCCGCCCGATGTCCCGGTGCGGCACGTCGTCGTCTCCCCGTACCGCCCGCGCCTCGCCGACGGCGTCGAGTGGCACTACTCGGACCCGCCGTGCCCCAACCGCAAGGTCGGGCACGTGCTGTACGCCCTGGACACGGTGCGCCGCGAGGGCGAGCGGGTGCTGGTGGTCGACGCCGACGTGGTGGTGGACCGGCCGCTGCTCGAGGGCCTCTCCGGGGCGCTGGCCGCCGGCGCGGCGCTGTCCACCGCGGCGCCCGAGCCGGAGGGAGGCGAGGGGCTCGGCGCGGCGGCGCTCCGGGGGCTGCTCCGTTCGAGCCAGCACAGCTTCGTCGCCCTGGACCTCATGTCCGCCGGCTCCAAGGCAGTGTGCGGCAAGGCGCTCGGCCTCTCCGGGCCAGCGCTCGAGGTGCTCCGGGGGCTCGCCGGTCACATCGGCGAGGACCTCGAGCTGTCGCGCGCCCTTCACGCGCGGGGGATGCCGGTGGTCCGGGTGGGCGCTCCGGCGCGCATGCCGCTCCCCGGCGCGGTGCCGCTCGGGAGCGTGTTCCGCCGCTTCCGCCGCTGGATGCTGGTCCTCCGGGCGCACCGGCCAGCGCTGTACCCGACGGTGCCGCTCCTGCTCGCGCCGACGCCGCTGCTCCTCGGCCTCGCCGTCCTCGTCGGCTCGCCCGGGGTGGTGGTCGCGCTGGCAGCGCTCCTGGCGATGCGCATCGCGCTGGGGCTCGCCCTGTCCCGGGGGCGCCCCGACGCCGCGGACGGAGGCTGGGAGTGGCTACTGGGAGAGGCCGTCCTGCTCGCCGCCTGGTTCGGCTCGCTCGGCGGCCGGACCGTGGACTGGCGAGGGCGGTGCTTCACCCTGTCGCGCGGCGGACGGATGGAGCGCGCGCTGCCGGGAGGTGAGCCGTGACCTACGGGCGCTTCCTGGGGCTCTTCGTCGCGCTGCCGCTGGCGGCGCTCCTCGTCCTGTGGTGGACGGGGACGGTGAGGCGGCTGCCGTGGAAGGGAGTCCTCCAGCTGCTGCTCGTCGTCTACGTCGCCACGGCGCCCTGGGACAACGCGGCGGTGAAGCACGGGCTGTGGGAGTTTCCCGAGGGGAAGACCTGGGGCATCCGGCTGGGGTACCTGCCGCTCGAGGAATACCTCTTCTTCGGCCTGCAGACCCTGCTCACCGGGCTGTGGGCGGGACGGCGGCTGCTGCGTCTGGGTGATCGCGGGGTGGCGCCATGAACGGCCCGACCGCCTACCTCGTCCACCTCCTCGGCTGGGCGCTCCCGGTGGTCGTGGTGCAGCTGGGGCTCCTCGCCTGGCGCTACCGTGGCCACACCTGGGGCGTTCTCCGGGCCGTCCTGCCCCCCGCGCTGGCGATGACCCTGTGGCTGGTGGGCGGGGACCACCTGGCCATCCGCGCCGGCGTCTGGCGGTTCGGCGAGGGGAAGCACCTCGGCGTGTACCTCGGCGCGGTACCCATCGAGGAGGCGCTCTTCTTCCTCCTCACCAACCTCCTGGTGGTGTTCGGGCTGGCGCTGTTCTGGCCGCGGACCGTCCCCGCGGGGGCGACGCCGTGATTCCCGCCTGCAAGGGCTGTCTCCGCCAGCACCTGGTGGACGCCTACGTCCGGCGGAAGGTGCGCGCCTCGTTCCGCGGGGTGTGGCTGCGCGGCGAGCTGCCGCCCGCGCCCCGGGGCCTTCTGGTCTACGCCAACCACACCAACTGGTGGGATGGGTTCGTCGTGCACCAGCTGGGCAAGGCCGCCGGATGGGACGGCTACGCGCTGATGGAGGAGCGACACCTCGCCCGCTACCCCTTCCTCCGGCACATCGGCGCCTTCTCCGTCCGCCGCGGCGAGCCAGCCTCGTCACTGCAGACGCTGCGCTACGCCCGGGGTCTGCTCCGGCAGCCCGGCGCAGCGGTCTTCGTCTTCCCCGAGGGCGAGCACCGCCCTCCGGGCGAGCTGCCGCTGCGGCTGGACCGGGGCGTGGAGGCGCTGGCCCGGATGAGCGCCGCGCAGTCGCTGCCGGTCGCCGTCCGCTACGCCTTCTTCGAGCACGAGCGTCCGGACGTGCTCCTCGAGGTGGGGACGCCGCATCCGCCCCTGCGGCTGCCCGACTACCAGCGGCGGCTCGAGGAGCGGGTGGCCCAGCTGCAGGGGGTGACGCGGCTGGAGGGGTTCCAGCGGTTGCTGGAGGGCCACCGCGGCGTGGCCGAGCGGTGGGACGCCGTCCGCGGACTCGGGGAGGCAGAGCGATGAGCCTGCGCATCCGCACCATCGCCCGCCTCACCGGGGTGCGCGAGGCGACGCTCCGGGCCTGGGAGCGGCGCTACGGCTTCCCTCGCCCCACCCGGGGAGAGAACAACTACCGGATCTACTCGCGCGACGAGGTGGAGGCAGTGCGCCGGGTGGCGCAGCTGCTCCAGGAGGGCTTCTCCGCCTCCGAGGCCATCGACCAGGTGCGGCGGGTCCCACTGGGCGAGCTGCCCATCGGCGCCCAGCTCCGCGAGCGCTTCTGGTCCGCGGTGGCGGTGCTGGACACCGAGGCAGCGGACAAGGTGCTCGACGACGCCTCGGTGGTGATGACCCCCACGGCCCTCTGCGACGGCTTCCTCCTCCCGTTGCTGCGCGAGATGGCGGACCGGCTGGACGTGGGCCGCGAGCACCTGGCCTCGGCGCTCGTCCGCCAGCGGCTCCGCGCCCTGGTGCTGGCCCCCGGGCCGGCCACGGGGCCACGGGCGGTGCTGGCCTGTCCGGCCGGGGAGATTCACGAGGGCGGTCTCCTCGGGCTGGGAGCGCACCTCAGGGGAATGGGATGGAAGCTCGCGGTCCTGGGCGGCGACACCCCGCCCGATGCCATCGCCAGCGCCGCGCGCACCCTCGAGGCCGAGGTGGTGGCGCTCTCTGTGGTGATGCCCCGCCCACCCGCGGAGCTCGAGTCCACCATCGCCGAGGTGGTGCGCGTCGTCTCCTGTCCGGTGGCGGTGGGGGGGCCGGCCGCCAAGGACAACGTCCGGCGGGTGCTGGCCGCGGGTGCCCACTTCGTGGAGACCGCCCAGGACGTGGCCGAGGTGGCGTCCGCCGGGCCGAGGGCCATGGTCCGCTGAGCCCACGCGCCCGTCCGCGGGTCTGCTACGAAGGCAGCCATGGCGAACCGGGTGGCGCTGGTGACCGGAGGCTCTCGCGGCGTGGGCCGCGCAGTCTCGCTGCTCCTCGCCCGCGAGGGCTGGGACGTGGTGGCGACGTACCGGCGGGACGAGGACGCGGCGCGCTCGCTCGAGGCCGAGGTGGCCTCGCTCGGCCGGAGGGCGCTGGCGCTCCGGGCCGATCAGCTCGAGCCCGGGAGCCTGGAACCGGTGCTCGCCCGGACCAGGGAGACCTTCGGCGGGCTGGACGCGCTGGTGGCGAACGCGGCGAGCACCGCCTTCGTCCCCCTGATGGCGATGAAGCCGCACCAGATGGACAAGACCTTCGCGGTGACGGTGAAGAGCTTCGTGCTGCTCACCCAGCTCGCGGTCCCGCTGATGCAGGGCCGCGCCGGGGCGAGCATCGTGGCCATTTCCGGGATGGACAGCCGCATGCCGCTGCCCTTCCACGGCTTCCTGGGGGCGATGAAGGGAGCGATGGAGGTGCTGGTGAAGTACCTCGCCGCGGAGCTGGCGGCGGACCGCATCCGGGTCAACGCGGTGAACCCCGGGTACATCGACACCGACAGCTCGCGCTTCTACATGGGTCCGGCCTGGGAGGCGCTGGCGGCGAGCGTGGAGTCCCAGGTGCCCTCGGGGCGCATCGCCACCCCCGAGGAGATCGCCCGGCCCATCGTCTGGCTGCTGAGCGACGCCGCGGGCTACGTGAACGGGACGACCCTGGTGGTCGACGGCGGGCTCGAGGTGGCCTACGGCATGGCGGTGGGCGCGCGCATCGCGGCCAAGACGTGAGCGTTCGCCCCTCGCCGGCGAGCGTCGCGGTCACCGTGGCCTTCTGGCTGGTGGTGGGGCTGACCATGCCGGTGCTCTTCGTCCTGGCGACCGGGGTGTTCCTGGTCAGCGCTCCGTTCGATCCCGACCGGCGGGTGCTCCACGCCTTCGTCTGCCGGTCCTGTCACGCCTATCTCCGGGCGAACCCGCTCTGGCGAGTGCGGGTGGAGGGGCGGGAGCGGATCCCCCGGGGCGCCTCGGTGCTGGTGGTGAACCACCAGTCGCTGGCCGACGTGGCGGTGTGCATGGGGCTCCACCGGCCGTTCAAGTTCGTGTCCAAGGCGTCCCTGTTCTCGCTGCCGCTGGTGGGATGGACGATGTCGATGCTGCGCTACGTGCGGCTGGAGCGGGGACGGCCGCACTCGACCCGGTCGATGCTCGAGGAGTGCCGGGGCTGGCTTCGCCGGGGCATGGCGGTGCTGATGTTCCCCGAGGGGACGTACGCCCCGGGGGAGGCGCTGCTCCACTTCAAGCCCGGCGCGTTCCTGCTCGCCCGGGACGAGGGCGTGCCGCTGGTCCCGGTGCTCCTGACGGGCACCCGGGCGCTGGTGGTGGGCGACGGCCCGTGGATGGCGCCGCGGGTGGACATCCGCGTCCGGGTGCTGGACCCGGTGGAGTTCCCGCCGGGGATGGACGCGGTCCACGTGGCGGCCGAGATGCGGGAGCGCTTCGCCCGCGAGCTCGGACGGCCGCTGCAGGCGCCTGCCTGAACCCGGGGCCCCCCGTTCCTCGTCACTCGCCGGTGCAGCGGGAGTAGTTCGCCGTGCTGACGCAGGTGGTGGTGCCGTCGCTGGCGAGGTTCATGTTCCCCCCCGGGGTGGTGCCCTCGTAGTGCTTGCTCCAGGCGTGCCCGCCGCCGCCGCTCCGGTGCGCCCGGGCGAGGACCATGAGATTGCCGACGGGGGGCCCTCCCTCCAGGCCGTAGTTCCCCTGCGCGTCCACCCACCAGCGGCCGGGCCAGACCTGTCCGATGAGCTGCTGGAGCCCGAGGACGTCGAGCGGGTGCAGCTCACGGCCGTTGATGAAGACGCCGGTGAGCGTGCCCTGACCGCCCCCGGAGGCATCGGCCGGGAGCGGCCCGCCGAGGGTGAGCCCCGGAGGGAGGAAGGCCAGGGTCGGCCCGCCCCACCGCCCCGAGGCACCGGTGCGCGGGTCGTACCAGTATGCCCCGTCGTCGAGCCGGCCCACGCCGCGCTCCAGGCGTTCGAGCGTGGCGAGCTCGGCGGGGGCGAGGGCACGGTTGTTGAAGCGGATCTTCCGGGTGGTTGCGGCCGGCGCCTTGGCCCCGGGCTGCTGGGCCTCGGCCGCTCCGGCCAGGAGGAGCATCGTCAGGAGCATCGACCGCATCGGACCTCCGTGCGTACCCTGGGCGAGGGCGACATGCCCCAGTGACGGAGCCGGGCGAGGCTCCTGCTCATCCCTGCCCCCGGCTCACAGCGCGATCCGCGGCTCGTCCGGGTTCGCCTTGTAGAGCAGGACGGTCCGTCCCAGCACCTGCGCCACCTCTGCCCCGGTCCCGGAAGCGAGCGCCTCGGCCTGCCCCTGTCGCGTGTCGCGGTCCTCGGAGGAGAGCTTCACCTTCACCAGCTCGTGGTCCCAGAGCGCCTGCTCCAGGGCGGCCATCACCCCGGGGGTGACGCCCTCCTGGCCCACCTGCACCACCACCGCGAGGTGGTGGCCGAGGGCCCGGAGCTTCCGTCGCTGCTTCCCGTCGAGACCCATGTCACTTCTTCTCGCTGGCGATGCGGATCTCACGCTGTGCATTCACGTGCTGCGGATCCAGGGTCACGCAGCGCTTGAAGTGCTTGAGCGCGGTCTGCAGATCGCCGGTGAGCTTGTACAGCTGGCCGATGAAGTAGTGCGCCGGGGCGCAGCGCTCGTTGAGCTTGAGCGACTGGTTCAGGTCGCGGAGCGCCTCGACCATCGCCACCTTCTTGTCCGGGAGGGTGAAGAAGCGCGCATATCCCCGCCAGGCGTAGAACTCGCCCTCGCGGGGGTTGGCGGCGATGGCGTCGTCGAAGGTCTTCACCGCCTCGGCGAAGCGGCGGGCGCGCACCAGCGCCGTCCCCTTGTTGAACGTCTCCTCGGCCTGGAGCACGGCGTGGACGTCGACGTCGGCCGGGCCGCCCTCGGCCAGCGTCTCCTTGTACCGGGCGCGCGCGGCGTCGTCGGCCAGCACCCGGTTCGCCTCCCCGACGGCGGCGAAGATCTCCGCCTTCACCTTGCCGAGCTCGGGCGGGGTATCGGGCAAGACGGTGTCCGGGTGAAACTGCTTGGCGAGCTTGAAGTAGGCGGCCTTCACCGTCGCCGCGTCGGCGCTCTCGGAGATGCCCAGCACCTGGAAGTGGTTCTGCTTCCGGATCTTCTCCAGCTTCGCCTGCAGCTCGCGCAGCTCGGCGGCGAAGCCCGGGGAGGCGCGGCGGGCCGGCGGGCTCACCGGGGCGATGCGGGGAGGGTCCGCCTGGGGCAGCGAGGCGAGGCCGGTGGGGGTGATTGCCGGGACGGGCGAGCGCGGGGCGGGTGGAACGGCCGGTGCGGCGGGCTTCCTCGGTGGTGTCGCGGGCGCCGCCGGCCCGGGCTGGGTCTGCCCGGCCGCGACCGGAGGTCTCGGCGGCGGGGTCGTCCGCGCCGGAGCCGCCGGCGACGGGGGTGGCGCCGGGGGCGGCCCGCGGAGGGCCACCTCGGGGAACGAGACCGCGTCCAGCTCGCGGAGCAGCAGCGCCACCCGGAGGATGGTGTCCATCTCCCCGGCGTTGCTCTGGGCCAGGTGGGCGAGCGAGCGCGTCCCGTCGAAGTAGCCCACCGCGCGTGTCTCCTGCGCGGTGAAGCGAAGGTCGGGCAGGGCGTCGCCGGCGCCCCGGCGCACCACCGGGCGCTCGCGCACGTCCATCAGCCGCGACTTGAGCTCCGGCAGCGGGACGCGCCGGATGACCTCGGCGAGCAGACCCCAGCGGTTCCCGAGCGGGACCACCTTGCTCGCCGGCAGCTCGAGCGCCTCGAAGCGGAAGCTGCCTCGCGGCGAGAGGTAGGCGTGGAGCAGGATGTCCGCGGCGCGCTGGGCCAGCGCGGGGAAGACCAGCCCGGGGTTCACCGCGCCGAGGGTGAAGAGCGCGGCGAGGACGTCGTTGCCGTACTTGAGCGCCTCCCGCTCCGCCCGGGCCACCTGCTCCTGGGTGGCCAGACGCTGCGCGACCAGGAAGGGCCCGATCGCGTCGGAGGTGTGGGTGGACTCGGCGGACTCGGGGTTGCCGCGGCGCATGTACAGCGTCGCGGTGCGGTCCTCGAGGTCGAAGAAGAAGAGCCCGGTGGCCCCGGCGCGAGCGCCCTGGACGTAGATCCTCACCGCGTTGGTCTCGGCGAGGTCCGCCCGGAGCAGGCCGAAGGTCGAGGTCAGCGGCGCCGCCGCCCGGGGCGGAGGCTTCGGAGCGCCGGGCGGGGCGAGCTCGAAGGGCATGGCCTCGGCCCAGGCGTCCTCCGGCTGCAGCGGCGCGGTCGTCGGGGGTGGCGGCGCGGAGGTAAGCGGCTGGACGGGTGCGGCGGTGAGGATGGGCGGCGCGGTCCCGCCTGGGGCCGGAGGTGGAGCGGCGACGGGCTGGGCGGGGACGCTGGCGCCCGGCGGCCGGGCCACCGCCCCGGGAGGCCGGTCAGCCGGTGCGCTGGCGGTCAGCGTCGGCACCGGGGCGGCGGTCACCACCGCGGGAGGTGGGGCGGCGTGCCCGTCCGCGCTCTCGGCGTCGGCCAGCTGGTCGGCGCCGAACAGCGTGGCAGCCGGCGGCCCCTCGGCCGGGGTGGAGTCGAGCTCGACCTCCTGGCGATGGTCGTCGCCCCAGAGGTGCCGGGGAAAGAAGTCCCGCAGCTCCGGGAAGCGGTAAGGCAGCGCGTACGACTCTCCGTCGGTCGAGACCTGGAGGAGGCCCTGGAGCACACCCCCGTCGATGAGCAGCTCGACGGTGGAGGGCTCGATGGGCCCGAACACCTTCCCCTCCCGGTTCCGGACGAAGATCTGCGTGCCCGCCATCCTCGGGCACTCATACTCCAGCCAGGGCCCGGACCGTAGAGGGCGGAGGCCCCCGCGCACCCCGCCGTCCGAGGGGGGTCAGCCGCCGCCCGCGGGTGTCGGCGCCGCCGGGGTGCACCGCGTCCGGTACCGATCGAGGCGGTCCTGGAAGCGGCGGCGGGCAGCGGCCGCGATGTCTTCCGGGAGGGCGTCGATCGCCCGGGCCTGGCTGGCTGCGGCCTCCGAGCAGCGGCCGAGCATCGCCTGCACGGCGGCGAGCGTGTCAAGGGTGCTCGGGTCGTACGGCGCGAGCTGGACCGCCTTGGTGATCAGCGGACCGGCATCGGTCGCCTTCCCCTGTTGCACGTAGAGCCAGGCGAGGTTGTTCAGGGCCGTGGGGTCGTCCGGGCGAAGGGCCACCGCCTTGCGGAATGCCGCCTCCTGTTCCGCAGCGGTGCTGGTCTCCTTGAGGCTCTCGCCCAGCAGCAGCCACCCCCGCCCGTCCTCGGGGTGCCCCTCGGTGAGTCGGCGGGCGATGGCCGCACGAGCGTCCGGTGCGGCCAGGTGGAACTGCAACACCAGCGCGTTCGCATCTGACGGGTCGAGCTTGAGGGCAGTCGCCAGCTCCTGTTGCGCCTCCTGCTGGTGCGAGGATCGGTCGCTGGTGGACCGCGCGGCGGCGAGCGCCACCCGGGCCCGTTCGGCGTGCACGTCGGCCTCGCTCAGCGGGGTCTCCCTGAGCTGCGGGGCGGGGTCGACGAAGGGAGCGAGGTACTCCTTGTAGCTCCCGTGCTTCGCGTACTGGTTCAGCGCCTCGTCGAGATCGGGGGCGTTCAGACCGGGGAGGATGATCTTCCAGGCCTTGTCGGGGTCGATCCCCCGGGCCAGCAGGCCCTGGAGCTGGTCGAACTGCGCAGGGTGCTCGTTGTAGAGCCAGTGCACCATCACCCAGCTCAGGCCGTAGAGCCCGTGCACGGTGGCCTCGGGCATGGCGTCGAGCGTGCCCGACCAGGCGAGGGCGTCCGCGACCCGGAGGCTGCGGAAGGCCCGGAACTTCTGCACTGCCTGGAGATTGGCCGCCCCGACCACGACGGTCTTGCCGTCGTCTCCGGTCCGGACCGTCTCCAGGAACTGGGCCAGACCCTCGGCGAACCACCGGGGCTGCCGGCGGTAGATGCTGGCTGCGAGGTGATGGACCAGCTCGTGCCGGAGGATGGACGTCGTCTCCGGGGCGGCGAGGCTGGCGCGGTGCTCCCACCGGTCCGGGTGGCCGTACATGACCGCGAACGGGGGCAGGTCGTGGAAGAAGACCCCGGCGACGTTGCGCCCGAAGTGGCGCTCGAAGTCCAGACCGTTCCCGAAGACGGTGACCTCGATGCGATCTGACGCGGGCAACGTCGCCCGCGGCCAGGCGGCGGCGATGATCTGCGCGCGGAACCGTTCGACCGCCAGCGCGGCCTCCTTCGCCGGCCCCGACCCGAGGTCGGTCCGGAGCACCACGTGCGGCCCCTGGACCTCGCGCCATCCCGAATCCGCCCGCGCCGCGCCGCCCAGCAGCACCCCGAGAACGACCGCCCCGGCGATCCCTCGTCTCATCGAGTCCCCCTTCGAGGGTGATTGTATCCGGGGTAGAAGGGCCGGCGAATGGAATGGATCCGCAGCGTCCTGGCCGTCGCCGTGGGCTTCGGGGTGTTCGTCGTCGGTTCGTTCATGCCCCGGGGCGCGACCGCCCAGCCGGGCACGACGCCGACCGCCGGACTGGTCGTCGGGGCCATCGCCTACGGCGCGGTGTTCGCCGCGCTCGGTGGACTGACCGCTGCCAGCCTGGCGGGCCGGAAGCCGCAGGCGCACGCCCTGGCGCTGGCCGGGCTCATCGCCGTCACGGCGCTGGCCCATCCGTGGATCGAGCCGGGATCGGGCCCGCGGTGGCTGGACCTCGCCGCGGCGCTCCTGATGGCTCCGGCGGCCGCCTTCGCCGGGTGGGCGCGTTCACGATTCCCGGTGCGCTGAGAGACGGCGTCTAGATCAGCGCGCCGAGACCGATGAGCGCCACCGCCAGGTAGAAGAGGGACTCCCCGGCGATGAGGCCACCTCCGACGAGGGAGGTGGTCGACATGTCGGCCGGTAGCTCGTCGGTCGCGGGGCGGTCCGAGGGGCCCTCGCGCCGGCCGAGCGTGTTCCAGACCGAGGAGAGGATGCCCCCCGCTCCCCACCACAGCGCCGTGGGCAGCTCGACGAAGGTCCCGAAGGCGTACGCGTAGGGGCTGGGGAGGAGCATCGCGTCCGCGACCCACCCCATGGCCGGGCCCCGACCGGGGCGCTCGACGAAGGCGCGGTACCGGGGACTGGCGTGCAGGAGCTTCCGCAGCACCTCGATGAGCAGACCGAGCCCGAACCCGACCTCGAGCGCCACCAGCTGGTGCGCGGGCAGCTCTCCGAGCCCGCGGATCGATCCCACCAGCTTGTAGGTCAGGGCCGACTGCCACTGGCCAACCTTCGCCTCGGGGTGGTCGAAGCTGTTCACCGCCAGCACCGGGTAGGCGCTCATGAAGACCCGGGCCAGCACCACGCAGAGCACCGCGCCCATCCCGATGCCGAGGATCTGGTACCAGAACTGAGCCCGGCGGTCGGTTCCCAGGCGCCACCCGGTGGAGCGGTCCTGCTGCATGTCCACTCCCACCGAGGTGCAGATCAGCAGCACCGTCGCCGCGGTGATGGCCACCACCGGATTGCGGAGGCCCATCGCCGACATCAGCAGCACCGCCACCACGAAGGAGCTGGAGATCGGGTTCTGGTCGCTGACCCCGGTGGAGATGCCATTGATGAAGACGAAGAGCAGGCTGAGGCCGAGGCCGAAGAGGATGTACCCGACCGGCTGGTGCATCGGCCCGGTGGCGACCACCACCGTCGCCACGGCCCAGAACACCACCCAGGCGATCAGCATCCGGGTGGGGAATCCGCTGCGCTCCGGCACCGGGCTGTCGGAAGCGGGGCGGGAGGCGCGCGCCCGGACCAGGGCCTGACGGGCGATCAAGGTGAGGTCCACCAGCGCCGCGCCCATGATCGAGGCGAGACCCACCAGGAACCCCAGCCGCCGGAACGGTTCGTTCGCGCCCAGCCAGCCGTTGGCGCGGAGCCAGGGGGTGAGCAGCCAGCCGACGAGGCCCAGGACCGAGGCCGGCACGGCGATGCGCGAGCCGACGATGAGGCCCGCCCCCACGTTGGACATCGAGAGGCCGCTGGCGCCGATCCACGGAACCCGGTCGATGAGCCACCCCCCCAGCGCGCCGACCCCGGCTCCGGCGCCGAGACTGCGCACCGAGCGCTGGAGCAGCGTCTTGTCGGTGAGCGCGCGGATGATGTTCGCCACCGCGTACCCGGACGGGTAGTCGAGCCGCATCCGGTCGACCAGGATGGGGGTGTAGAGCATCCCCACCCCCACGCCGAACATGCCGACGCAGGTGATGAAGAGCACGAGCTGCCAGGCCGGTGGCATCTCCATGCCCAGCCACACCGAGGCCTGGATCAGCACCGCCATCGCGCCGAGCGAAGCCACCGATGCGGCCATGGTCTGCATGTAGTTGGCGCCATGGCGGCCCTGCGCGCCGTAGGGGTAGGTGACGACGCTCCCCAGGATGCCGGCGAGGATCTGCCCCGGGACGAAGACCCCGAGGGTGAAGCTCATGTAAGCGGCGGCCACTCCTCCCAGCGGGCCGAGGATCAGCAGAGCCACCGCGGCGAGCATCCCGTGGAAGGCCAGCGTTCCGGGGCGTGGCAGCCAGGTGAATCGGACCTGTGTGTCGTCGCCGCTGGTCAGCGGGGCATCCATCGATCCTTCCCACTCCCCCCGGGGCGCCGGAGGTTTGCACACTGCCGAGCCGTTCCGAGCACTTCCGCAGCCGTTTGACAGGCGGGCGGGCACTCTGGCATCAACGCGCGCCGCAGCTCCCCGGCCCCGGAGCTGCCTGTGCTCGAAAGGAGGCCACCGATGGCGCGCCTCCCGAGCTGCTGGTCGACGAGGCACTGAACAAGACGAGGTAAGCCGGCGTCTCGCGGCGGGTGACGGTGACGTCCCGCGGCGAGCGAACCGCCGTTCGCGGGTGCCCTGCACGGAGCGCCGGGCCGGGATCCGTCGTCTGGCTACGACCGTTCAACCCGCCGCGCGGCTGCGCTGACCGCTGCCTTGCGCGGCACGTCCGCTGCGCCCTGGCTTCCCGGAGGGAAGGAGCGCGCCCGAGGTCCGACATGCTGTCTGGAACGAAGCTGGAGGCCCTCCTGGCGAAGCTCCGGAGGGCGCTGGAGGAGAGAGGAGATGCGGAGGCCGCGGAGCGGCTCTTCCGCGAGGTGACCGCCGAAGCCCAGCGGCTCGGGTTCGCCTCCGCCTACGTGCACTTCGTGCTGGCCGGGGCGCTGGACCGGTCGGGAAAGCTGGAGATGGCGTTCGACGAGCTCAAGAAGGCAGTGAGGGCCGACCCGCTCGCGCTCCCGGTGCGCCATGCGTTCCAGGACGTGGCGGCCCGGCTGCGCGCTGCGCTCGCCGACCCTGCCCGGGCGGCGGACGACGCCGACATCCCCCGTCTCTACGCGCTGCTCGTCGAGGCGGGAGAGGCCGACCTCGAGGCGCACCTGACCATGGTGCGGTTCGCGGTGGCCACCGCGCAGCTCGAGCGGGCGCGGGTGCTGGCCGAGGCCGTGACCACGCTCTTCCCGGCGGCTCGCGATGGCTGGGAGGCGCTGGCCCGGGTGGCCCGGGCGCAGGGAGACCTCGCGCGCGCAACGGCGGCCGATGCCGAGGCCGCGGTGGCGGGTGCGCATGCGCCGCTCTTCGGGGTGACCGGAAAGGCCCTCGCATGAGCGGATGGGTGCAAGCCCGAGGACGTGAGCGAACGATGGTGGCTCAGACGAAGGACGACATCCTGCTCAAGGTGCAGGCCGCGCAGAGCCTCTCCTCGGAAGACCCCGAGCGGGCGGAGCTCTACCTCCGGTCCGCGCTGAAGGACGCCGAGGCCCTCGGGCACAGCTCGGCCACGCTGCACCTCCAGCTGGCGGAGCTCCTCTTTCGCTTGCGGAGGACCCGCCAGGCGCTCGCCGAGGTGATCGAGGTGCTGGAGCTGGATCCCTTCAACCTCGTGGCCCTGAACCTGCACCGGGCTCTCGGGAGGCGGATGCGGTGAAGGCGCACTGCGGTCACCCCAGGCCGGGGCGCATCGAGGCACAGTTTCGTCCTCGTGCGCCCCGGCCTGGGTCAGAGCACCACCTGCTCCCGGTGCTCGCCGAACACGTCCCGGAGCGCGTCGGAGATCTCCCCCAGCGTCGCCAGTGACTTCACCGCGTCGAGGATGAGCGGCATCAGGTTCTGCCGCTCGTCCTTGGCGGCCGTGCGGAGGGCATCGAGCCGCCGCTGGACCGAGGCACCGTCGCGCTGCTTCCGGAGCGCCTCGAGCCGGGCGATCTGCGTCCGCTCCACCGTCTCGTTGACCCGGAGAAGCCCCTCGGGCGGCGGCTCCTGGTCGCGGAACTCGTTGAGCCCCACCACCACCGATTCTTGCGTCTCCAGCGCCCGCTGCGCCCGGTATGCCGCGTCCTGGATCTCCTGCTGCGGATAGCCCTGGGCGATGGCCTCCACCATCCCTCCCAGCGTGTCGATCTTCTGGAGATACGCCTCGGCCCGCTGTTCGAGCTCGTCGGTCAGCCGCTCCAGGGTGTAGCTGCCGCCGAGGGGATCGATGACCTCCGCCACACCCGTCTCGTGGGCGATGATCTGCTGGGTCCGCAGCGCCAGCTTCGCCGCGGCCTCGGATGGCAGCGCCAGGGCCTCGTCCTTGCTGTTGGTGTGCAGTGACTGCGCACCGCCGAGCACCGCCGCCATCGCCTGCAGCGCCACCCGCACCACGTTGTTCTCCGGCTGCTGGGCGGTCAGCGTCGAGCCGGCGGTCTGGGCGTGGAACCGGAGCATCTGGCTCCGAGGGTCCTTCGCCCGGAAGCGCTCCTTCATCACCCGGGCCCACAGCCGCCGGGCGGCGCGGAACTTGGCGATCTCCTCGAGGAAGTTGTTGTGAACGTTGAAGAAGAACGAGAGCCGCCCGGCGAACCCGTCCACCTCGAGCCCGGCCCGCCGGGCCGCGTCCACGTAGGCGATGCCATTCCCCAGGGTGAAGGCGATCTCCTGTGCTGCCGTCGAGCCCGCCTCGCGGATGTGGTACCCGCTGATGCTGATCGGGTTCCACCGCGGCACGCGCTGCGCGCAGAAGGCAAAGACGTCGGTGACCAGCCGCAGCGACTCCTTCGGCGGGTACACGTAGGTTCCCCGCGCGATGTACTCCTTGAGGATGTCGTTCTGGACGGTGCCCGACAGCCTCTCCAGCGGCACGCCCTGCTGCTCGCCCACCGCGGCGTAGAGCGAGAGGAGGATCGCCGCGGTCGAGTTGATGGTCATCGAGGTGGAGACCTCGCCCAGCGGTATTCCCTTCAGCAGCACCCCCATGTCCTGCAGCGAGCTGATCGACACCCCGACCTTGCCCACCTCGCCCCGGGCCCGCGGGTGGTCCGCGTCCCGCCCCATCTGCGTCGGAAGGTCGAAGGCCACCGAGAGACCGGTCTGCCCCGACGCCATCAGCATCTGGTACCGGGCGTTCGCGTCCTCGGCGCTCCCGAAGCCCGCGTACTGGCGCATCGTCCAGTGGCGCCCGCGGTACATCGTGGGCTGGATGCCGCGGGTGAAGGGGTACTCGCCCGGGAAGCCGAGCGCCTTCCTGTACTGCGCGTCGGGGTCGGCCGGGGCGTCGACCGGCTCGAGGACGATGTCGCTCGTGGTCCGGAAGACGTCCTTCCGCTCGGGGGACTTCGTCCGGGCCTTGGCCCAGACCTGGTCCAGCCACCGTCGGCGCTCGTCGGACATGACCTACTCCACGGTGAGCAGCTTGGCGTTGGCCTCCACCGCGCTGCCCTCCTTCGCGAACACCTCGACCACGGTGCCCGTCTTGGGGCTCTTCAGCTCGTTCTCCATCTTCATCGCCTCGACCACCACCAGCCCCTCGCCCTCGGTGACCTGGACCCCGGGGGTCACCAGCACCCGTACCACCTTGCCGGGCATGGGCGCGGTGACCAGGACCTTGCCGCTCACGCTGAACCCCGTCGCACCAGCGCGCAAGCGGACCGCCCGCTCGTCCGCCACGTCCACGGTGAGCAGCTCGAAACCGACCAGGACCTGGACCTCGTCCCCGGACTCGTCGAGCTCGACATCGTACGAGCGTCCGTCCACCAGGAGCGACACCGCGCCGTGCTCGAGAACCCGCGCGTCCACGGTGTGGGCGACCCCCCGGAGCTTGAGGACGAACTTGCCCTCGCCCAGGTCCTCGATGTCCACCGGCTCGGACTCCCTCGCCCCTCGCACACGGGTGAGGTAGCGCTTGGGTTCGTTCAACGTCGGCTCCCACGCGCGCGCATGCGCCACGGCGAGGGACCCGAGGACGGGCCGGGAGCCTGGGTCAGGGTGCGCCGCCTCCGCGCATCTCGCTGATAGGCGTCCACGACCGCCGCGAGCAGCGCCACCTCTCCGAGCTGGTGGTCGTGCCGCCCGAGCAGTGCCGAGTGGAGCCGGGGAAGGAAGCCGGTGTCGTAGCTTCCGCTCACGAACTCGGGGTGGGCGAGGATGGCGCGCAGGTAGCGGATGTTGGTGGTGATGCCCTTCACCACGTACTCCCTGAGAGCGCGTCGCATCCGCGCGATGGCCTCGGACCGGGTAGGTGCCCAGACCGAGAGCTTGGAGATCATCGGGTCGTAGACCGTGGGCACGGTGTAGCCGGGGTAGACGCCCGAGTCGTCACGCACGTTCGGCCCGGACGGCACGCGGAGGTAGGTGATGCGTCCGGGGCTGGGCATGAAGTTCTGCGCCGGGTCCTCCGCGTAGACACGCACCTCGATGCTGTGCCCGCGCGGCGGCTCGGTCCGGAACCCCAGCGGCTCGCCGCGGGCGACGCGGATCTGCCAGGCGACGAGGTCCAGGCCGGTGACCCACTCGGTCACCGGGTGCTCCACCTGGAGCCGGGTGTTCATCTCCAGGAAGTAGAAGTGGCGGTGCTTGTCGACCAGGAACTCCACCGTGCCCGCGCCGACGTAGCTCACCGCCTTCGCCGCCCGGACCGCGACCTCGCCCATCGCCGTGCGCATCTCGGGGGTGAGGATGGGCGAAGGCGTCTCCTCGATGACCTTCTGATGGCGCCGCTGTGCCGAGCACTCGCGCTCGTTGAGATGGACGGTGTTCCCCGCCTGGTCGGCGAAGACCTGGATCTCCACGTGGTGCGGCTCCTCGAGGTACTTCTCGAGGTAGACGGCGTCGTTTCCAAACGCGTTGAGCGCCTCGCTCTGGGCGGCGCGCCATGCCGAGTCGAAGTCGGCGAGGCGCTCGACCCGGCGCATGCCCTTGCCGCCTCCGCCGCCGGCTGCCTTGAGCATCACCGGGAAGCCGATCTTCTCGGCGTAGGTGCGGGCCTCGGCCACCGAGGCGAAGGGCGCGGTGCTCCCCGGGACCACCGGGACGCCCGCCTTCTCCATGTTCGCCCGGGCCCGGGTCTTCTCTCCCATCGCGTCCATGGCCGAGGCCGGCGGCCCGATGAAGACGATGCCCGCCCCCTCACACGCTCGGACGAAGGCCGCGTTCTCGCTGAGGAAGCCGTACCCGGGGTGGATGGCATCTGCCCCGGAGGCCTCCGCCGCGCCGAGGATGCGCTCGAGCGACAGGTAGGACTCGCGCGAGGGTGGGGGCCCCACCCGGAAAGCCTCGTCCGCCATCCGCACGTGGAGCGCGGCTCGATCCGCGTCCGAGTAGACGGCGACGGTGGGGATGCCGAGCTCCCGGCAGGAGCGGATGACCCGGACGGCGATCTCCCCGCGGTTGGCAATCAGGATTTTCCGGATGGGTCTGGTTCCCGGGGCCACGCCGCCGGGCTTAGCACGGGCGAGCAAGCGTGGGCGCTGCGCCGGCGGGGTCCCCACTCCAGCCGTGGTTCGAAGGACCCACCCGGGGCGGATGAGCGCTCCGGCGTGCAGCCGGCGCGCGCCGGCTCGCCGCGGACGGGTCACCCGGCAGGACCAGGTCGGGTTACGAGCCACCGCATGCAAAGACGAACTCTGCTCCAGCTGGTCGGAGTCTCCGCGCTGGCGCGCGCTCTTGCCGCCCGCGGTGCACCGGCCTCCCCGCCCTCCGGCGCCCTTCGCACCACCCGGCTCGCCTGGGCGGGCATCCGGCTGGTGGCCGGGGAGACGACGCTGTTCATCGATGCCACGGTCGATCCCTCCGAGCCGGGCAGCGTCCCGCTCCAGGCATCCACGCCCGAGCGGCACGCACTGGTCACCCACTACCATGGCGACCACTGCCAGCCCGAGGCGCTCCGACCGGTCTTCAACGCTCGCAGCCGGCTGGTGTGCGATCGCGAGACCGCGCTCCGGGTTGGAGACCGAGAGGTGCCGCTGCTCCCGGTCTCCCTCTACCAGCCCGAGTTCCTCTCCCCGCGCACCGCCGACTTCGTGGTCTTCGCGGTGCCTGCCTCGGACGGCCTCGGCAGTCCTCAAGTTTCCTGGGTGATCGACGGCGGGGGACGGCGGCTGTTCCACGCCGGTGATACCCAGGTGCACGGCCAGTTCTGGAACATCGGCCGCGCCTACGGCCCCTTCGACGTCGCCTTCCTTCCCATCAACGGGTTCCGGCAGACGCTCGGCCGCACCACCCGCGTGCCTGCGCCGATGTCGCTCACGCCGGAACAGGCGGTGGAGGTGGGGCAGATCCTCGGCGCCCGGCGCGTCGTTCCCATCCACTACGGCAACGCAGGGCCGGGCTACGCGGAGGTCCCGGATGCCATCGGCGCGTTCGTGAAGGCGGCGAAGGCGGCGGGGCTTGCACACACCGTGCTCGGCCCCGGCGCCACGCTCGACTGAAGTCGGAGGCGTGAATCTCACCCCTGGGGCTCGGTAAGGTCCTTCCCCGAGTTGGCCGGACCTCACCACGTCGTCCTCGTCCCGGGTTTCTTCGGCTTCGCCAACCTGGGCGACTTCGCCTACTTCGGGCACGTGCGCGACCTGCTCGCCGAGGTCGGGCCCCCGGCGGGGATCGACGGGGAGATCCGCGTGGTGCTCACCGAGCCCTCGTCCTCGCTCCCCCGCCGCGCCGCGCTCCTCGCCGAGGCGATTCACCGTCTGCTGGAGCAACGCGGCGGCGTGGTGAGCATCGTCGGCCACTCCACCGGAGCGCTCGATGCCCGGCTGATGCTCAGCCCGGGGTCCATCCTCCCCACCAAGGTGGACATCGAGCAGTGCTCCGCGGCGGTCCGCGCGGTGGTGGGCGTGGCCGCCCCGCACCACGGCACGCCGCTCGCCCAGCACTTCACCTCGCTCTTCGGCAGCCAGCTGCTGAGGCTGCTCTCGCTCGCCACGGTGTACTCGCTGCGGACCGGGCGGCTTCCGGTTGGAGTGGCGCTCCGGCTGGCGCGGCTGCTCCGCCGGAAGGACGCCGCCCCCACCGGCGTGGTGGACCAGCTCTTCCTCCAGCTGCTCTCCGACTTCGCCGGCAAGCGCCGCCGGGCCATCGAGCAGTTCTTCTCCAGCGTCCACAGCGATCAGGGACTGGTGCCGCAGCTGGCGCCCCGGGCGATGGAGCTCTTCAACGCCGCCACCGCTGACCGCGACGGCATCCGCTACGGCGAGGTGGTGACCCGGTCACGGCCACCGGGCATCCGCTCGCTCACCCGGGCCGGGCTGAGCGGATACGCCCAGACCACCCACGCCCTCTACGTCGTGCTGTACCGGCTCGCCCGTGGCCGCCCGGACGACCCACCCGGCCGGCTCTCGCCGGAGCACCGGAAGTTCCTCCGCCGCGCGTACGGCAGCATCCCCGACCACAAGGCCAACGACGGCATCGTCCCCACCCTGAGCCAGGTACGCGGCCAGCTCGTCGCCGCGGTCTGGGCGGACCACCACGACGTGCTCGGGCATTTCCACCGGCCCCGGCACGTCCCGCCGCACTTCGACTGGGTGGCGTCCGGGACGGGATTCGACCGCGAGCACTTCGAGGCGGTGTGGAAGGCGGTGGCGCGCTTCGTGGGCGAGGCTGGCTGAACAACCGCTCCATCGCCGCAGCGTCGGGGCTCATGCCGTGGACGGTGGTCCCAGCGGTTCCGGAGCGGACTCCGGCTCGACCGCGGTCGGGGCCTGGCCGCGTCGCAGCCGCCGGGAGATCCAGCGCATCCAGTCCGGGGTGACGATCTGCTCCCGGCGAATGGCGAGGACGATGAAGCCCGCCCCCAGCGCGGTCCCGAGCACCATCGCCGGAAGGCCGGCCTCGGGTCCGAAGGCGCCGCCCGTGAGCCACGCTGGCCCGGGAAAGGTCGCGCTGGCGAGCACGCCCATGTCGTTTCCGGAGACGAGCGAGCCCCACACCGGGCCCTCGAAGACGTTCCAGCCCCAGTGCAGGCCGATGGGAACCCACAGCGAGCGGGTCGCCACGTACGAGGCGGCGAGCAGCCCACCAGCCTCGATGGCGATGGCGATGCTGCTCACCCAGGTCGCCCCGGGGTTGCCTCGGTGCCCGAGGCCGAAGAAGAGCGCGCTGAGGAGGATCGCCAGCCAGGTCCCGATGCCCTGCTCGAGCAACCGGAAGACGATGCCCCGCGCCGCGACTTCCTCGAAGGTGGCCACCGCGAGGAAGAGCAGCAGCACCCGGCCGAGGAGCGCGGCGCGGGTCGTCCCCTCCGGCACCGGGGCCCAGCCGACGAGCTGGTAGCTGCCGGTGAGTGCGAGCACGCCGGTGACGGCGGTGAGCAGCGCCGCCCCGAGCAGGAACCCGCGCGCGGTGTCCGGCAACGCACGCCGCAGGCCGAGTCCGGCGTCGCGCGGGAGCTTCCGCTCGAAGAGCCACAGGCCGAGGGTGAAGACGACCAGCGCCATCGCCGCGTTTCGCATCGCGCCGGCCAGCAGGATGTTCGGCGCCCGCGCCAGGGAGGGGGCGAGCCAGAACAAGGTCCGTACCAGCACCCAGGCGAGGACGCCGGTCCAGACCAGACGCGGGATCGGGGCGAGGAGAACGCGGCGGAGCAGTGCAGGCATCGTGAACCGGGAGAACGGCCGCCAGGGGTGCCGATTGCCGTCACCACTTCCGGGGCGTGGCCCGGGGCTCGTCGCGGCTCAGCCGCTGATCGGGAAGATCAGGTGCAGCCGCTGGAGCATTTGCCGCGGGCACTCCACCGGCCGGTTGCACGACCGGGGGAGGTCACGCCGGCACACCCGGACCTGGGGGGCGGGCTGCCGCTCGGCCGGGGGAGCTTCGCGGAGCAGCGCCGGTACGGCGAGCATTCCCAGCCCGGCTGCCCGCACCGCGGTGGACCCATGGGTGGTGGCGGTCGAGACCATCGTCGGGGCGAGATGGGCGACGACGCCCGCTGCGCGCCAGGCGGAGGACGGCACCAGCGCGGCGCCCGCGCAGAGCAGGATCAGCGCGGCGATGGAGCAGGCGACGAGCGGGGAGTCCTTGCGCATGACGAACCTCGCGTTGCCAGGGGGAATCTCACGGCCGGGAAGGTGGAGCAAGGCAGGGGTGCAGGCCTTGCA
>Ga0335084_10000999_pt1 | contig 25593 bp, 19 predicted proteins | sample Lox_Sample_44_FD_206721 | JGI IMG/M metagenome (GOLD analysis project Ga0335084, IMG submission 206721) | Soil microbial communities from Loxahatchee National Wildlife Refuge, Florida, United States - Lox_Sample_4.4 | ecosystem: Environmental > Terrestrial > Soil > Wetlands | place: USA... | reverse complement strand
GATCTTCGTGCAACGGATCTTCCAATGCAGCACCTCCAACAAGTACATCGAACGCCGCACGGTGAGGAAACGCTGAGATGGACCACCGCGAGGTCATCGTCCGGCGCGCCGCGCAGGAGCTCAAGACCCTGAGTCCGATAACCGGGTACTACGTGAACCTGGGGATCGGGATGCCCACGTTGATCGCCAACTACGTCCCCCAGGGCGTACCGGTCGTGCTGCATTCCGAGAACGGCATGCTGGGGGTCGGCCCCTACCCGTTCGAAGGGGAGGAGGACCCGGACCTGATCAACGCCGGTAAGGAGACCGTGAGCGAAGTGCCGGGCACCTCTTTCTTCGACAGTGCCACCTCGTTCGCGATGATCCGCGGTAGCCACGTCGCCCTCAGCATCCTCGGCGCGCTGCAGGTTTCGGCCCGCGGGGACCTGGCCAACTGGATGGTCCCGGGCAAAATGGTCAAGGGGATGGGAGGCGCCATGGACCTGGTGGCCGGCGCCAAGCGGGTCATCGTCATCATGGAGCACTGCGCCAAGGACGGCGCGCCGAAGATCCTGGACCGGTGTTCCCTGCCCCTCACCGGGACGGCGTGCGTCCACCGAATCATTACCGAGCGATGCGTGCTCGACGTGACACCAGCCGGCCTGCGCGTCGTCGAGTTAGCGGAGGGGGAGACTCTCGCCTCCGTGCAGGCGGCCACCGAGCCCAAGTTGATCCGCTGAGGAATGGGCAGCCAGGTAGAGCAACCCAAGGGTGTTCCACCCCGCTCGAACGTGCGTCGATCGGCGCGATTTCTTGCGCGTGCATTGCACGATGCCTGGATGATCGCCGGCGTCACCCTGGCGCTCTTGCTGAGCGTGGAAGTGGCAATCCGAGTGGCCGGGCGGGTTGGAGCCATGTGGCCGCACGGCGCTTCCAGTGGCCAGGGGGTTCGCCACCCCTACGCGGGAGAGGCCTGGTATCAGCGACTCCAGGAGCCGCAGGAAATGGGTCATCGCAACTACCGCTTCGACCCATACCGCGGCTGGTGGCCTCTCCCACAGACGGCACGCTACCTCAACATCGATTCCGCCGGCGTGCGTAAGAGTGTGGCCTTTATCCGCGGATCAGGGAGGCTCCTTCGGGTTGACATGCTTGGCTCCTCTGCCATGTGGGGGTATTCGGCGCGGGACTCCTTCACCATCCCGTCGCTCACCGCAGAGGCGCTGCACCGACGGGGTCTGGATGACATCCAGATCGCGAATCTCGGCGTGCCCGGGTATAACCAGACCCAAGAGACGATCACCTTGCTCCTGGAGATCGCCCGCAACCGGATCCCGGACGTCGTGGTCGTGATGGACGGTGCCAACGATATCCACCTCGCACTGCACCTCGGGACGACGGGCCATGCCTGGGATGAGAAACGGGACCAGGACCTCATCAGAGCCGGTGAAGGCGGCCTCGCTGGATTCCTGAGCGAGATCAAGAACCTCCAATTGGTCCAACTCACCGAACGGATGCTGCCGGGTCCAAGGGCAAGCGAAATGCTCCCCCCTTCGGGGAGCATCTGCGCTGAAGTGGCTTCCTACTATGGGAGCCTGGCCCGTGCGATCGGAGCGTTGGCCAAAGACTTCGGGTTTTCTGTGGTTTTTCTCCAGCAGCCCTACCATGAGACGACACGGAAGAGCTTCACTCCCTGGGAAGCTCAGTTCTCCGTCTCCGGCGACTACCGGATCTGCGCTCAAAAGATTGACTCCGTGATGGCCCCCTGGGGCGCGGCCTACGTTCCGCTCTACCGGATGTTCGACAGCGACACCGGCACGATTTTTGTGGACAACATGGCGCATATTACCGAGTCTGCGAACCAGCGAATCGCCGAGGAAATCGCCGGCCTGATTGCCCCTGAGCTGAACCACCGACGTTCGCGCCCGACCCACGGCGTGGCCTCGGAGATTCAAGCACCCGTTGCCCATAGCCACCCCTAAGCCCAGCAGACTCTCCCAGATGCGCCCATCCCTGACCGTTGCCCTGGCGGCGATCCTGACCTTCCTGGGCACCGACAGGCTGTTCAATCGGATTGCTCCCCCCATCGTTCTCAGAGAGGTGGAGGACGGGATCCGCCAATTCGATGGAAGCGACCCTGAAGTCCTGGTGCTCGGTTCGAGTCATGCCCGCACATGGGTCGCCGTGGGAGACAGCCTCGCCGCGCGCACCGGCGGGACCCAGCAACTGGTCGCGGTACCGCTCGAGTATGGCAAGGAGACCTCGTACAACTGGGTCTTCCGACATCGGTTACTGCCCATCATCGACCAACGGATCGGGACAGAGGCGCGGGGCCGGGGGAAACTCGCGCGATTCGTGTTGCTCACCGAATGGTGGGATACTTGCCCATTCGAGCATGGAAGGCCCTCCTTCAACTTGCCGGCCCGGGCCTGGCGCTGGGAGGACTTCCTCCCCGATTTCCTGTATCACGGACTCACCGACTACAATCGGAATTTCCTGCAGCAACGCTGGCGGCGAATGTGGCGCTGGTCGGCCCTGGTCTGGGACCGTGGGCAGGACCGGATTCTTCCTGCCCTCAAGCGGTTGGCCGTCGGCGAGGATACGTCCGCCAACCGTGCCAACGAAGCAGCCCGGGACCGTACATGGCAGCACGATATCGAGCGGGGCCGTCATTGCATCTGGGACCCGGGACAGGTCGCCGGTCTACGTGAGATACTGGATTCGCTCAAGCGGCTCCCCATCGAGGTCACTCTGGTCATCATGCCGCGCAAACCGGCAACCCTGACGCCGCTCGGTATCGACAGTACCCTGGTGCCATTCGCGGATTCGCTGGGGGCGCTCGCCCGCGCCTATGGCTACGCATTCGTGAACATGACCACCGGCTCGCCCATGGCGAACGGCGATTGGCTATTCGACAACGACCACATGAACGCAAACGGCAACCGGCGGTTTGCCGCCTGGGCCCTGGACCATGATCTGGCCTACCTGCTCAGCCCGGCGGTCGCCCCAGAAACGCGCGCCGGTCCGACCACGGGGGACCCATGAGCCTGGTCGACGTCGATTTCGCCTTCTGGTTCCCGGTCGTCTTCGGGATCTACTGGCTGTTACCGAGGAAGGCGTCCTATCAGAACACCCTCCTGCTTGGCTTCAGCTATCTCTTCTATTTCAGCTGGAACCCGCGGCTCCTGCCGGTGCTGCTTCTGGCCACGGCGGTGGATTACGGGGTCAGCGAGTATCTCGCGACCCATGTGGCGCCCTCGGCCGACGACTCGAGCGCCGAGGCCGCCGGGCGCCGGCGAGCACGTCGCTACGCGTTGATTCTCAGCCTGATTTACAACCTGGGCGCGCTGGCGTACTTCAAGTACGCCGGATTCTTCGCCGAGTCGTTGAACCGGCAGCTGGCTGCTCTCGGATTCCACGCCTCCCTTCCGGTCCTGCAGGTGGTCCTCCCCCTGGGGATCTCCTTCTACACGCTCCAGAAACTCGGGTACATCTTCGACGTCTATCGGGGCCGGCTGGAACCCTGCCGGTCGCTCCTGGTATTCACAACCTTCGTAGCCTTCTTCCCTCAGCTCATCGCCGGGCCCATATCGCGCGGATCGCAGCTGATCCCCCAACTGGCTGCTCCCCGCCAGTTGCGAGAGCGTCAGCTGGTCGAAGGAGCATCCTCCTTCCTGCTGGGGTATGTCATGAAGGCCCTGGTTGCCGACACCATCGGGCCGACCCTCGTCGACCCGGTCTTCAGCCAGCCTGCAGCATACGGCCCGGCTGCTCACTGGCTCGCGCTCGTCGGCTATGCGGTGCAGGTATTCGCCGACTTCGGTGGCTACAGCTTCCTCGCGATCGGCTGCGCCCGGTTTCTGGGAATCGAGCTGCCCGTCAATTTCGATTATCCATATCTGAGCAAGAGCCTGCCGGAGTTCTGGCGCCGGTGGCACATCACCCTCAACCGCTGGCTATTCGACTACATCTACGACCCGCTGGTGGCCGGCTCCGGCTGGTGGCGGGGACGCTTCGACGCCGGCCTGCTTCTGGTCTTCCTCACCTCCGGTCTCTGGCACGGTGCGCGCGTCACCTTTCTGGTGTGGGGCGCGATGCACGGGACTGGGATGATCGTGCACCGGCACTGGGACGAGTTCTACCGGAGCCTGTGCCGCAGGGACCGGGCCTATGTGGAACGGCGTCGATCGGTCCCCTACCGGACCATGGCGTGGGCGTTGACCCAGTTCTTCTTCCTCGTCGCGCTGATCCCCTTCCGCGCCGGATCGTGGGGCGTCGTGCAAACGTTCTCCGCCGGCCTCCTCGTCGGCGGACAGGGCTTCCCCACCATCACCCAGGCCGCGGCGCGCGTCTCGGTAATAGTCAGTTTCGCGTTTGTGGCCGGGTATTACCTGGTGAAGCTTCCCCGATTCGAGGGGTGGTGGGCCCGGTTCCAGGCGCTGCCCGCCCCGATTCGCGGTGCGGTCTACGGCCTGGTCGCCGTCTGGCTCCTTCTCTTTGTTCCGCTGAACGCGACGACCTTCATCTATCGCCAGTTCTAGTCCATGGCACATCGCCCCCGCCGGTTCGGCGCCAGGTTACCATGACCACCTCAGATGTCCGTAGGACCGTGGTGGACTGGCTCGACGACAACTACCACTTCGGCGACGCTGAGCGTCTCATCGGCAGTGACGACCGGTCTTTTCTCGAGAATGGCATCCTGGACAGCCTCGGCTTCGTCAAGCTGATCCTGTATCTGGAGGATACCTACAAGATCAAGATCGACCGGAACCAGCTCTCCCCGCGGAACTTCGACAGCCTCGGACTGATCGTCCGCTATGTGACCGGACATCGCGACTATCGGGGCGTCGCATGACACCACCGGTGGTCTTCTCCCCGGAGCCTCGGACCATCGCGCGGTCGAACCTTACTGCGTTCAGCCGATTCTGCGAAGAAGCGACGGGCCGCTCGCTCCCGGACTACCGGAGCCTGTTCGCGTTCTCGATCGCAGAAAGCGCCCGGTTCTGGGAGTTGTTTCTCCGCTGGGCGGCGCCTTACGTCGAGGGAGAGGCCGTGCCGGCTTGCGTCGGCACTGAGTGCGAAACAGCTCAGTTCTTTCCCAACCTCCGGCTCAGCTATCCTGAGAATCTCTTGCGACCCCGCCGACCGGAAGACGATGCCCGCCCGGCCATTACGGCGCTCGACGAAGCTGGCCATCGGGTGAGCCTCACCCGGGCAGAGCTGCGCGCCCGGGTCCGGCGACTGGCCCAGGCACTCGAGACGCTCGGGGTCGGCGAAGGGGATCGAGTCGTCGCCATGGCGAGGAACACGGCAACCTCGATCGTCGCCTGTCTCGCCACCACCTCGCTGGGGGCGATCTGGTCCTCGACGGCACCGGACTTCGGAACGGAGGCGACGCTGAGCCGGTTCCAGCAGCTGGAACCCAAGCTTCTCTTCGCCCATCCCTGGTACCCCTATCATGGAGTACGTCGCGCCATCACCGACCGGATCACCGAGGTCGCGAAGGCATTGCCTTCTCTCGAGCGGATCGTCCTCCTCGAGCCCATCCCCGAGGACGTTCCACCGCCGGGCGTCGGCGTGGAGGCCGTCGATCACCTGATCGCCGCAGCGAACCCGATTCCGCCGGAGGCGCCCTGGCGCCGCTTCGGCTTCAACCACCCGCTATTCATCCTGTTTTCATCGGGAACCACCGGAGTACCCAAGTGCATCGTGCACGGCGCCGGTGGAACTCTGCTGGAGCACCTCAAAGAGCACCGTCTTCACTCCGACCTGGGGCAGGAAGACCGGCTCTACTTTCACACCTCCTGCGGCTGGATGATGTGGAATTGGCTCCTGTCGGCCCTCGCCTCCGGTACGGAAATCGTGCTCTACGACGGATCGGTCTCCTATCCGGAGCCCGATTCCCTGCTCAAGGCATTGGCCCGTGAGGAGGTGACCGTCTTCGGGACGAGCGCCGCCTACCTGCAGTACTGCAAGGACGCGGGACTGGCCCCGAGGGAAACCGCTCCGATGCCAAGGCTGCGAGCCATCCAGTCCACGGGCTCCATCCTCTGGGACAGCCAGTACGATTGGATTCTGGAGAACCTCAAGGCCGACGTGGCGATCCAGTCCATCTCGGGGGGAACAGACATCATCGGCTGTTTTGTGCTGGGGAATCCGGTTCTTCCGGTATACCGGGGCGAGAGCCAGTGCGTGAGCCTCGGATTGGACGTGCAGGCCATGACCCCCAGCGGCCCGACCCGGACCGGCACCGGCGAACTCGTGTGTCTGAATCCCTTCCCTTCCCGCCCGATCGGACTTTTCGGTGACCCCGGGGGCACCAGGTTCCACGAGGCCTATTTCGCCCAGAACCCCGGGATGTGGACGCACGGCGATTTCGTGCAGCTCACTGAGCGGGGCACCGCCCGAATCCTGGGACGCTCCGACGGTACTTTGAACGTCCGCGGGGTACGCATCGGCCCGGCCGAGATCTACCAGATTGTGCTGGGAATTCCCGGCGTTCTCGAGGCCATGGCGGTGGAACAGATCGCGCCCCGAGAGCCCGGGGGGAGTCGACTGGTTCTCCTCGCTGTGCTGGCTCCCGGGACAACGCTCGACCGGCCTCTGACTCTTCGCATCAAGCGCGAGCTGAGCCAGCGGGCCTCCTCCAACCACGTTCCCGCGGTCGTTGCTCAGGTCTCCTCACTCCCCACGACCCATAGCGGCAAGCGATCCGAGCGCGCGGCGCGCGACGTGTTGAACGGGAAACCGGTGGTCAACCTGGGAGCGCTCAGGAACCCGGAGTGTCTGGAAGAGATCCGGATCCATCCCGCCCTCCAAGTCGATGGAGTCCAGGCGTGAAGCGCTGGCTCCTCCGGCTCCTGCCAAACGGCCTGACGGCTCGGATCAGAGAGGTCAGTGGGCTCGAAGGCCCGGCTCGTCGCATTTACGTCAGGCTCTGGTTCTCCCGGACCCTCGGGTTTCGGCGCCCCCGCACCACGTTGACCCAGCCGGCCACGGCCATGATCCTGTTCGTATGCCATGGGAACATCATGCGGAGCCCGGCGGCCGCGGCGATGTTTCACCAGCAAGTCGGGACGAGACATGCCCCCAGAGTGCGTTCCGCCGGTGTCGATGCTGTCGAGGGCCGGCCCGCTGACCCCCGCGCCGTGAAGGAAGCCCTGAACTTCGGCGTGTCGCTGACTTCGCATCGGGCCCAGCCCCTGACCTCGGATCTGGTGGGTAACGCAGACCTCATCGTCGTCATGGATCTTCTCAACGAAGCCCACCTGCTGGCCCGCTATCCCACCGCAGCCCACAAGGTGGTCCTGCTCGGCGCCTTCACAGGGGGGAGAGCCCTGTCGGACCTCATTATTCCGGACCCCTATTCCGGTGATGCCGAAACGATCCAACGATGTTTCTCCCAGGTGGCCCAAGCGGTCCGAGCCCTCCATTCGGCGCTCGGACCGGGTGACCCGCAGCTCGATCAACGGGAGGGTTGATGCGCCCGCTGGTGGTCCGGGCGGCGACACATTCGCAGGGGCTGCCTCTGGCTGAGCGGCTCCTCGCACCGGGCTGCGTCGAGCTGTCCCTCGGAGACAGCCTCGCTCCGGCACTCAAAGTGGATGCCGAGGCGCACTGATCCATGCGGCTCCACAGCAACTCCAGCCCTCTGCAATCGCCTGCCGATCAGCCATCAGCCGCCCTGGTCACGCTGGGCCTCCTGCTGATCCTGGTGCTCCGCCTCGGCCTTGGCGACTTCCCGACGCCGATCGCCGACGAGGGCGGCTGGCCCCTGAGTGTCCGGCTCTGGGTAACCCAGGGGATCCGGACGCCGGACTATTATGTCGCCCCAGGGTACCACTGGTTGCAGGGCATTCCCTTTGCCTTGTTTGGGCCCACGCTCAGGGTCGCACGCCTGACTTCCGAGGTCGTGGGATTGGTCGGCCTGGCTCTTTTCAGCGGGATCGTAAGACAACTGCAATTGACTCGAGTGGCTGCCTTTTGGGCTCTCTTGATCCTGGGCACCAGCTACCAGGCCATCCTCGTGGATCGGCGAGGGCTGATGGAGCCCCTCCAGGTGCTCTGGATGCTGATCCTCGTGTTCGTCTTCCTGCGTCCGGCGACCCGGGCAAGTCTCATTGGTCTCGCGGTGTCTGTAGCCGGCCTGCTGCTCACCAAGTCCAGCGCCGTCTTCCTGATCCCCGCGCTGGCATTGGCACCGTTCTGGGAAAAACCGATTGCCAGCAACGGGCAAAGGAGCAAGCTGGTCGCACTGGGGGCAGGCATGCTCATCGCGGGAGTGGTGTTCGGCGCTCTCTATCTCACCGACCCGATCACGTTCGCGAAGGGCTGGTTTCCCACGCTCAGCCTGGAGCCAGTCCCGAGAAGCCGGTTCTTCATCGGCTTCGGGCGGTTCGGGTTCGACCCCATCACCGCCTTTGGAACCATCAGGCAGATCACGCTCACCGAGCCGCTGCTTGTTGCCTATGGGCTGGCCGGCATGCTCAAGGGGCTCCTTGAACGCCGTCAGGCAGTCATGGTTGTCTGGCTCTTATTTGGATCGATGTTCCTCCTGATCCAAGCACTAGTGCTGGACAACCATCTCGCCGTGATCATACCTCCACTGGCGTTCTTGACCGCGTGGTTTCTCGGCGATCTGCGCACAACCGCATCGGCAGTTGGAGTTGGGCGTCTCAGAATGACCTGGCCGAGTCTCTGTCTCCTAGGTCAGGTGCTGTACTCAACGCTCCGCCTGGCCGGAGCCGCCGTGACAACAGTTGACCCGGCGGCCGAGGCGGTTCGGTGGCTGCGAGCCCGGGTAGGACGGAACGACGTGGTCGCGGCATCGAGCGTCGTCTTGATGCAACTCGACGCCACGCCGGTGACCTTCTTCAGGTTCCCACCACCATATCTCCCGACCCCACAAGGAATTCATCAGCCGCCGCCGATAAACTGGATGGTACTGGATCACGCGGAATGGGGAGGTTACATGCGGAAGTACGATGTCACCGAGGCAGACTCCGCTGCGGCGTTCTCCTCGTGCTGCGACACAGTGTTCAGCTCGCCCGGTGGGGTCGTTTTCCGAGTACGCGAATAGTGGACACCGAGATGACCGACCCTCCACTCAGGACAGCAGTCTGACGGGACCAATGCCACCGCTTGATATCGATCCGATGCGCAGGCATACCCCGCTTCGGAGCGTGGCCCAGTGGTCTGGACCTTGCGTAAGCCCGGAGATAGCCATCGGCTCTTCTCGACCCCGTGGATCCCAAACCGGTGCTCAGCACCTGTTCGGGTCTTGGTTCCACTCATCAGGCCAAGAGACTCGAGGCAACAGATCTCAGACCCCAGTTGCGGAATCGATCGCGGCGCCTCTCGGCCGCGGCCCCTCAGAGCTGAAAGCGTGATGGCCAAGCCAGACCCAGATCCCGAACGAAGCCGGCCTCTGAAGGAGACCGCCAGAGCGGTGCTCACTCACGCTCTTCTGCTCCCATTCTGGTCTCTCTTCGGCGACGGCCAGGCCACGGTCTTCATGTTACATCGCTTCAGTGACCCCGAGACGGGTGCGGCCGGCCATGACCCCATTCAGCTGGCCAAGCAACTGGCCTTCCTTCGTCGAAACCGGTATCACATCCTCTCGCTGTCGGACCTCGTTAGCGACCTGGGAACAGGAAGTCCCGGCCGGTTGAGGAGAGTCGCCTTCACGGTCGATGACGGTTACGCGGACTTTGCTCGGATCGGGGCGCCCGTCTTCGCCCAGTACGATTGCCCGGTGACCTTGTTTGTGGTGACAGGCGTCGTGGATGGCCTCTGCTGGTTCTGGTGGGACCGACTTCATTACGCCTTCGAGCACACGGCCAGGCGGGAGGTCGAAATCGAAATTGAGGGCGAGCGGTGGTCCTCCAGCTGGAGCGCTCTGCAGGAACGCCGTCAGCTGGAGGCGCGACTCATTGAACGTCTGAAGTGGGTCGATGAATCAGCCAAACTGTCTCTAATAGACAGGATCGCTGCCGACTTGGCGGTCGAACTCCCCTCTCATCCACCGCCCAAGTATGCGCCGATCACGTGGAGAGATACCAAGACGCTCGCACCCCAGGGGGTCGACTTCGGTGCCCACACTGTCACACACCCCGTGCTCAGTCGCACCTCTGATGAGCAATGCCGCTTTGAGATCGCCGAGTCCTTCCGGCGGGTGAAACAGGAAACGGACGCCGTTACAGAGATCTTCTGCTACCCCAATGGGGATTCGCGGTCATTTGGCGACAGGGAGTGTCAGGTGCTGGCCGATGTTGGAGCGGCCGGTGCCGTAACGGCCATCGAAGGGTTCCCTACGGAGCAACATGGCCCGCGGGGCGTGGACGCGAGGCGGTACAGGATTCCCCGCTACCCCCTCCCCGGAACTCACGCTGAATTCGTCCAGGTCGTCAGCGGCCTTGAGGCCAGTCTCCAGGCATTCCGGAGCCACATAGCATAGGGCGCAGACCAGTTGGTCTCCGCCCAGTACCGGCCCTTACCTCTGAAAGCTCAGCTATGAGGCCAAAGCGTCGCGGTCCTGATGGGGTTCCCACGAACCTGGGCCTCGCCACACTGTGGCGTGTATTCCGGGCACAACCCCCATCCTTCTGGTTTCTCTGTTTCTACCTGATGTTTGAATACGTACGGCCTCAAGTCGCCTACCCCCAGCTCGACATTCTTCCTTGGGGTCAAGCGATGTTAGGGCTTGCGGTCGTCTCTTTCATTCTTGAAGGCGGTGTGCTCCGACTATCCACCCCAGCCCCCCTGCTTCTGGCCGTCTTTGCCTCGCTGATTCTCTTGTCCTCAGCCGCCGCGTACGACCCGTCCTATTCGTGGTCGCGCCTCCACGAATTCTATACCTGGCCGATCGTCTACCTGGTGATCACTAACATCGTGACGACCCAGCGACGGCTACTTCTCTTCCTCGGTGCGTTCCTGGCCTTCAACTTCAAGATGTCACTTTTCGCAACGCGCTCATGGGCCGCGATAGGGTTTGTCTGGCGGGACTGGGGTGTGGCAGGAGCGCCCGGCTGGTTTCAGAACTCCGGCGAGTTCGGAATCGAAATGTGTGTTTTCTTCCCTCTTTCACTCTTCGTGATATTGGGCCTTCGCCCGCAGCTCAAGCCCTGGCAGTTTATCACGTTACTCGGCGTACCCGCGTCAGCCCTCGTCGGGATGATTGCCTCATCCTCAAGGGGCGCAATCCTTGGTGGAGTGGCTGTCCTACTCTGGATGGTCCTGCTTAGCAAGCACCGGATTCGCGCCCTGCTCGGCGGAGCCGTGGCGTTTGCCCTCATCGTCGCCATTACGCCTCCAGAACAGAAAGCTAGACTGCGGGAGTCAGGAACCGATTATACGTCAACCACTCGGCTCACCTATTGGCGTCGCGGTATTGAGATGGCCAACAGCCATCCTGTCCTGGGAATCGGCTACGCCAATTGGATACCGTATTACGCGGCCCACTATGACGGTCCCGTGCAGGTCTGCCACAATATCTTCGTGCAGGTCTCCTCCGAGCTGGGATACACAGGACTCATGGGCTTCCTGGCAATGATTGCATGCACCTTTGCCCTCAACCGGCGGACCAGGAAGCTCGCCAAGAGAGTGGGAGAGCGGGGGCGCTTCATGGGCAGTGTTGCTCGTGGATTGGATGGCGCGCTGATCGGATATCTTGTCAGTGGATCCTTCGTCACCGTCCTGTATTACCCGTACTTCTGGATCAATCTCTCCTTTACAGCCGCGGCAAACATCATAGCCAGAGGTCCCCTCCAGCAACCGGATCCGGCTCCCAGGTCCCCGGCTCTGGTTGCTCAGCCGAGCCTTAACCGAGCAACGACTTGAGAACCATCCTGCACCTCATCGAGACCACAGGTCCGGGAGGGGCGGAGAGTGTCTTCTTGGATCTGGCGACCCGACTCCGCCGTGATGCCTATCGCTCAATCGCTGGAATCATGGGTCCTGGGTGGGTGCATGACACCCTGGTCGACCGGGGTGTCAAACCCCTCATTCTGCCCGCGAGAGCCGCTGAGAAGAAGGCCTTCAATTTCCATTTGTACTCGTGCTTGACGGGACTCTGCCGGGATCATTCCGTTGACCTGATTCACGCCCACAACTTGGGGCTGACGGTGTACGCGGCCCTCGTAGGGCTTACGCTCCGGCTCCCCGTCATATCTACCCTGCACGGGCTCATTGATATCGAGGCCGGCAACCGGTATCGGCGGCTCAAGTCACTGGTCCTCCGCCGGGGCCTGTCCTCATTGGTAGTAGTGTCCGAACACCTTCGAGAAAGACTCACTGCCGTGGGTGCAGTTCCAGCCGACCAGATCGAGGTCATTTACAACGGCGTTGATACCGCGCTCTTCCAGACCAGGGCAGACCGCGCGCTCCGAATGGAGCTGGGAATTGGGGATGAGGTAATTCTCGCAGGGAGCGTAGGGAATATCCGCCCCCCCAAGGCCTACGAAGTGCTCCTGGCAGCTGCGGCGATGGTAGCTCAGAATTCCCGGCGAATCCACTTCGTCATCGTTGGGGAAGGATCCGACCCGCTCCTCAGTACGCTCGAGCAGCAGCGAAGGAACCTCGGCCTCGAGGGGGTCGTGACCTTCGCTGGGTTCCGCCGCGATATCGAACTGGTCCTACCCAGCTTCGATCTCTTCATTCTCAGCTCCCGGTCGGAGGGTTTCTCGATCGCGACGATCCAGGCCATGGCCTGTGGGATCCCGGTCGTCGCGACCCGCAGCGGCGGTCCCGAGGAGATCATTACCGACGGCGAGACCGGCTTGCTGGTACCAGTGGATGACCCGCACACGCTTGCCGCGATGATCCTTCAGCTGGCCAACGATGCGGGATTGCGAAAGAGGCTGGCTACCGCGGCTCTTCATTCGGTCGGCGAGCGATTCTCCCTCGACAAGATGCTGGCCCGATATGATGCACTCTACCGTCGGGCGTTAAATTCCTGATCCAGAGTCTGTCGTCCTTCACTCGCAAAGCCACCAAGGCAATTCTCCTCAGCATCCCGATCACGATCCTCGTCCCCGAAACCAGTCAACGGTCTCGCGAAGGAAGGGACGGAGATCATCCCGGCGGAGCACCTCGAAGCGGTCTCCCCTGCGGCCGAACTGGAGGAACTCCCACAGCACCTTGGGGATGCTCGGTGCCTCGGGACCTAGGCAAAGGGTCTGTCTCGAGTGAAGAAGGCGGGCCAAGAGGTGGTCCACATCACCCCAGAACCACCGGCTGCGTACTCCCAACTCGTATTTCTCGACCGCCCGAGGTTCCCTACCAAGGGCCGATTCGACCAGCAACGCGGGAAAGTCCACCCCGGCGTCGATGGCGAGCTGGAGCGAACCCCAGAGGCGACCGTTCAGTTCCATGAGATACGCTCGGCCCGTGCGGGTGGATCGCTTGAACTCAACCATCGCCGGTCCGTGCCACCCGCAGTCCTGCAGCATTCGGTCGCAGCGACCCAGCAGGTCGCTGGGCAACTGGATGCTCTCACGGTAGACGCTGACGCCCCCGGATGGGGGCTTCTCACGAAGCCGACGGTGCGCAAACGCTGCGACCCGCTTCCCATGGTGCATCAGCAGGAAGACCCCTTCCCCCGGTCCAACGACGCGCTCCTGAACCAGCAATGGATAGGCAATCTCCGGGTACGGATCGCGAACGTCGTCAGGGCGAGCGGCGTAGCGAACCGCGAAGCGCTGGAACGCCGCCCCACTTTCAACCACCGAACGGTGGGGCTTGAGGACGCACGGGTATCCTACTTCTTCGACAGCCCGGTGGAGGTCCGTTGGCATTGGCGCGACGACCGACCGTGGCACTGCCAGACCCAGATCGGTCGCGCGCGCCAGCAGCGCTCCCTTGTCGGCCAAAGATTCGAAGGCCACTCGCCCCGGACCGGCAATAACAGCCCCACCCACCCGATCGCTCCCATCCCTCAGCACAGCCCGCATCGTGGCATCGGTGATCGGGATGAGGACCTCAATCGCGTGATCGCGGGCCAAGCGACCGAGCTGTTCGACTGCAGCTTCAGCATCCTCAAGCGGGCTCAGTACCTGGGCAGCGTGACTCGTGAACCGTGACGCTCCGGCAAGGGAGGGAAGCCGGGAGGCAGTGACCCAGACCGAATGGCCGGCTCGCCCAAGCGATCTGACAGTCGCAAGAGCGGTCCGGGTTTCTCCGTCGGTCACCATCACCCTGGTCATACTGTCACGAAGGCTCCGCATCGCGATAGCCGACCGAACCCTTCGCGAGCCCCGTCTCCGACCAGGTCTCCGTCAGAGGGTACCCCCAGGGTATGTTGATGGGCGCCATGCTAAAGTGATTAAGGCGACGTTGCTCGGTGTCCCGTCCTGCGGCAGGTATCTTGCATCAAGGTGGCGCCTCCGAGATCAGAACAGCTTCCGAAAAGATCCGCAAACCGCGAGGGTTGGATGTGTGGCATCCTAGGCGGAGTCTTCCGCCGCTCTGTGAGGCAAGACGACATCACAGCGTTTCGGCGCGCGATCCAGGCCCTCGAGCACCGCGGACCGGACGCCGAGGGACTCAAGGTCATCGCCGAAGCAAACGCGATCCTGGCGTTCCGTAGATTGGCCATCATCGACCTCGCTACCGGCGACCAACCGATGTCCACCGGTGCTGGCCAGCACATCATCTTCAACGGCGAAATCTACAACTATCAAGACATTCGAGCGACGCTGGTTGACCGAGGATTCCGTTTCCGGACAACCTCTGACACCGAGGTGTTGCTGCAGACACTGACCTGCTATGGCATTGACGGGCTCAGGCCGTTGCGCGGTATGTGGGGCTTTGGCTTCCTCGACGCTGCCCGAGGAGAGTTGCTCCTTGCCCGCGATCGGCTCGGCGTCAAGCAGCTCTACTTCACTGCGCAACAGGAAGGCCTGTTCTTCGCGTCCGAGCCGAAGGCCCTTCTGGCGCTCCCGTGGGTTCGAGCGGCCTTCGATGTAGACCAACTCTCCGCCTACCTGACATTCCGCTGCGTCCCGGCCCCCGCGACCCTCTTCCGTGGAATTGCGAAACTGGAGGCCGGAACCTACCTGCGCTACCGACTCGATGAAGGGACCCATCAAATCGAACGCTACTGGAGCCGGCCGCTGCCGACCCGGATGAGTGCCGACTCGTTCCACGATGCCGTGGATCGCCTGGAGGCAGGGTTGCTACAGGGCATCCGGCGGAGGCTGGTAGCGGATGTGCCGGTTGGTGCGTTCCTCAGTGGAGGCCTCGATTCCAGCCTGGTGGTCGCCGGGATGCGTCGGCTCGGACACACCAACGTACAGACCTTCTGCGCAACTTTCCCGGGGTCCCCCGACGATGAAGCCGCGTTTTCGCGCCGAGTAGCCGATCACTTCGGAGCGATTCATCACGAGGCCCCAGCCCGAGCCGACGATTTTCTCGATCTCCTTCCGCGCTGGACCGAGCTCAACGATGACCTGGTTGCGGACGCCTCGAGCCTCCCTCTGCTGACCGTCAGCCGGGTCGCGCGACACGCTGGCTGCATCGTGCTACTCTCGGGCGAGGGTTCGGATGAGCTGTTCGGGGGCTACGGAAGTTATCACAAGTACGTACTGCTGAACCGTCTCTCGGCACTGACCCCTGGCGAAGGAATGCGCCGACTGCTGGTGCGTGGCCTCTCACAGGTCGGCCTCGTGAGCCCACAGGATCTGCCGAGAGTGATGGAGTACTTCGTGGTCCGGGGAGGCTACATGGGGACCGCGGCAATCCTCGACCGGGATAGCCTCGAAGAAGTACTGATCAGCTCCTCCTCCGGCATCAGGCAACCGCTTCCAAGAGCGACGGGAGACGATCTGCCTTCACTCGGGGCGTTCGATTTTGCCCGCAGGATTCCCGATGACCTCCTGGTTCGCACGGACCGCGCGACCATGGGTGCGTCAATCGAAGCCCGGGTTCCGTTCCTAGATCAGGACCTCGTTGAGCTGGTGCCAAGCCTACCTCGTCAGGCCCGGGCCGTGCTCGGCATCAGCAAGGTGGCGCTCCGAGTAATCGCATGGCGCTGGGGAGTACCGTGGCAAACCATTGCACACAGAAAGATTGGGTTTCAGATTCCGCTCGGACGTTGGTTTCGAGGACCGCTCCAGCCGATGTGGGCTCGAATTCTCGATGACCGAGCAGTGCCAGGTCTCAACTATGACTTCATCGGTCGCCTCTTTGACGCACATCTCCGAGCCGAGGGGCACTTCGAGGAAATTCTGTGGAGGGTTGCAGCCCTCGAGCTCTGGCATCGGCAGTGGATCCAGGGAGTCTCCCCCGACACCCTGTGTTCCGCCTCAAGCCGGGGGACAGGTTAAAGGCATCGCTCGGCCTCAACCGCTGCGGCGCGCCCGCACCAAGATTTCCTAATGAGCCGAACGAGGTCGGACGGGCTCATTGACTAACGCCAACTGCCCAAATCGGTTAGCTCAGCAAGTCCGGGCTGGCACATAGTTCCCATATCTCCATCAATCAATCATGCGCCGATCGGCCCACCCAAGTATCCCTGGTCGTGCTGTCCGGTTTCCTTTCGGGGCGGTGGTGACCGGTCCCTTGCAGGGTTGGCCGATAGAGAACATATCTCACAACCTACGTATGGTTGATCCCCGGACCTCGGTAAACGCCGAGGGGAGGTGTTTGTGTCGCTGGTGTCAAGATCGTGGCGCTGCCCGTGGAAACTGACCGTCGGTCCATTGACGTTGGGCTTGGCGTGCTTGACGGTCCTTTTCGTTTCGTGCAAGGCGGAGATGGTGAATCCATTCACCCCTCCTCCGCCCCCCCAAACCGGGCCCGCCGAAATTCGACCCGTTTCGGGCAATAATCAGACCGGAGTAGTGTCCCACCCCTTGTCGGCTCCCATAGCCGCTCGCGTATATGACTCAACGGGCATTCCGGTCCCAGGGGTTGCTGTTTCGTGGACCGCGAATAAGGGAGGGCAACTGACGAACCAGGATAATGCTACCGACGCCGTGGGCACGGCTCGAGCCACGTGGATTCTAGGGGGCACGACGGGCGCCCAAACCGCCACCGTAACCAGTCCAGTCGGGGCAGTCTCCTTCAATAGTCAGGCGCTCCCGTTGTTGGTCAGCATGTCCCTGCTGCCCTCGGCAGTCACGCTCGCACCTGACAGCTCCCAGCAGTTCACCGTGACGGGGACCTTCAGTGACGGCAGCACCGGATCGGTGCCGGTGAGTTACCGCGTGCTGCCCAGTAGCGGCGGGACGATCACGAGCGGAGGCCTGTTCACCGCGGGAGCGACCCCCGGGACCTATCGGGTCATCGCGACCCAGACCGGGGGGACCCTGGCCGATACTTCCACGGTGAGCATCATTTCGAGGACTGCCGCTCTAGTGCGCATCACCCTCTCGCCCCGCGCTCCGCGGGTCGCGGTCGGGGGCGGTGTGCAGTTCACCGTTTCCGGGAAGATGAGCGATAGCAGCACCATCGTGCCTTCCGTCACCTATACCGCCACTGGCGGCACCATCGGCAGCAGCAGCGGCCTGTATCAAGCCCCCGCGTCTCCGGGGACCTTCCGAGTCACCGCGATCCAGGTCGGTGGGTCGCTGACCGATAGCACCAGCGTGACCGTCATCGCCCTGCCGCCCCCGGATTCGACCGAGCCAACCTTCACCCCGGGCGTGGATAGCCTGGTCTGGTCGGAGAACTTCGACCGCTACCAACAGGGAGCCGCCGGCGTCAATGCCTTGCCGACCTATTCCGCACCCCGCTTTGGCTTCGGCACCGATGTGAGCGGCCAGCCCCTGATCGGCCCGGATGGGATCGCCCGCTACGACATCGTGACCGGGCGCGGGGGAGCGGGCAACGCCGCCCTGGTCCATCTCTTCAACAGTTCCTTCGGCGCGGGGGGCCAGCAGACCGCCCGCATCCGGTGGCCGGAGCCCCCGGGCTCAGTCCCCAAGGTGCCCGCCTCGGCCACCTGGGCCATGAGCTTCTGGTTCCGGATGACCACCGCGACCAACGGCCAGCCACCCACCCTGCAGCCGTCAGGGAGCAAATGGATCGAATGGTGGCCCCCGAGCGGGGACCGGACCCAGATCGGCCCCTACGTCAACGGCGGCAACAAGGACTATCTCGGCAACGTGGTCGGCCTCAAGTTCCACGTGCACCCGGCCAGCCGGGGGGAGGTAGCCTACCAGCCGGTGCATCCGTATCTGACGGACGTCAACGAAGGCAACTGGCACCGCTTCACCATTCTGTATAAGGCCAATACCACGAACAACTGGCCCAATCCCAGCAGCCGGGACGGCTTCGTGCGGGCGTGGATCGACGGGCACAAGATCCTCGACCTGAGTGCCGCCGCCGCGGGCATCACGCCGCCCCAGGGCACCAAGGTCTGGTGTACCCTGACGGAGGTGGACGAAATCTCCTCTTGGGACACCACCCACTTCATGTGGCCCGACATCATCAACGGCACCACCTACGGCTTCGACCTCCTCTACGACGACCTGACGTGGTGGGTCAAACACTAAGCCTGCGCACCCGACTCCTGCACGCCCGCGCTCCCTTCAGGGCTACCGTGCTCTGCTCGCTACCTACGTAAGGTGGAATGCCCGCCTCCCAGATAGCCCGATTGGTCCATCGGATCGCTGCCGGAGTCTCAGGAAGGTCCGGGAGGTCTACACCTCACGCCCTCAAAGTGGCATTTCGCTTCCTGACAAGTCGAGGCTCGCTGCTTGTGCCGTCGATCCTTCTGCTCTCAGCCGCTTGTGGCGGGTCCACTCTTGACGCCCCGCTGCCGCCCCCGGATTCGACCGAGCCAACCTTCACCCCGGGCGTGGATAGCCTGGTCTGGTCGGAGAACTTCGACCGCTACCAACAGGGAGCCGCCGGCGTCAATGCCTTGCCGACCTATTCCGCACCCCGCTTTGGCTTCGGCACCGATGTGAGCGGCCAGCCCCTGATCGGCCCGGATGGGATCGCCCGCTACGACATCGTGACCGGGCGCGGGGGAGCGGGCAACGCCGCCCTGGTCCATCTCTTCAACAGTTCCTTCGGCGCGGGGGGCCAGCAGACCGCCCGCATCCGGTGGCCGGAGCCCCCGGGCTCAGTCCCCAAGGTGCCCGCCTCGGCCACCTGGGCCATGAGCTTCTGGTTCCGGATGACCACCGCGACCAACGGCCAGCCACCCACCCTGCAGCCGTCAGGGAGCAAATGGATCGAATGGTGGCCCCCGAGCGGGGACCGGACCCAGATCGGCCCCTACGTCAACGGCGGCAACAAGGACTATCTCGGCAACGTGGTCGGCCTCAAGTTCCACGTGCACCCGGCCAGCCGGGGGGAGGTAGCCTACCAGCCGGTGCATCCGTATCTGACGGACGTCAACGAAGGCAACTGGCACCGCTTCACCATTCTGTATAAGGCCAATACCACGAACAACTGGCCCAATCCCAGCAGCCGGGACGGCTTCGTGCGGGCGTGGATCGACGGGCACAAGATCCTCGACCTGAGTGCCGCCGCCGCGGGCATCACGCCGCCCCAGGGCACCAAGGTCTGGTGTACCCTGACGGAGGTGGACGAAATCTCCTCTTGGGACACCACCCACTTCATGTGGCCCGACATCATCAACGGCACCACCTACGGCTTCGACCTCCTCTACGACGACCTCACGTGGTGGGTCAAACACTAAGCCGGGCGTGGGCGGAGAACCTCATCGCTCAGGCCCGGCCGCGAGCGCCGTTGCCACCAGGGGCCTCGACTAGCGAGGCGCCCCAACAGCGGAGGTGCTGGAAAGAATCGTCAGCTTGATCGATATGGGCTCAAGAATGGCCGTGGAACGGGCTCAGCGTCTGGGCACCAATCCGGCATCTCGAAGCTCCGACGCGAGCCGATTAGCCACCACGGAGTGACCGAACGTGGTCAGGTGGAGATCGTTCGGGAGATACAGGAGGCGGGGCTCACGGCAGCCACTGGTTGCCTCGCGCATTGAGTCGGTGAGATCGACCAAACGGTAATGCAATGCTTCCGCCATCCGGCGGAAGTACGCGAGCTGTTCCTCGTGCGCACGATCGAGGGCTTCCTTGGCGCCTGGGTCCTGGAACACCGTGCAGGCACCATAGGCCGTATGGGCGGAGGGCATGTAGATCAGGAGCGGGACGAAGCCAGTCTCGACCCCTAGCCGGACGAATTCCCTGATCGCATCGTCGAACACGGTGAGCCCCACCTGACCCTTAACCAGATCTCGGGCCCTGGCCAAGTCGTCAGCATGGGCATTCACTGAGTTCATCGCAACCGTCCGCCCGTTCAGCTGGATGGAATACCGAAAGTTGTTCTCGCTGTCGGCGTGCTTCTCCGTCAGCTGCTGAACGCCCAACCCAATCAGGGCCAACCCGAGGTTGAACGCATAACTCCACTCCGCGGGCGGGCTGTTCATCAGGGCATAGAATGTCCGCCTGGCCATGGAGGGCTGCACTTCCTCACTCTCACCCGGTCCCTGGAGCGAGGCATGCCCGAAGCTGGCCCGGTACCCCTGCACCTTGATCGCGTCGCCCAGGTCATTGCCCTCATACACACAGAGTGCCACCACGCCGGGGTGCTTGCTCAGGGCGAACTGCTTGAGAAACTGGACATATTCGTGAACCCCCATGTCGGGGATTCCGAGGTCGAAGACGCTCACCCCCACGGTTTCCCCAGTCAGGGCCGTCCAGGTGCTCTCGGGTGGCACCATCCAGCAGTACGTAAAGGAGTCACCGACGGTAATGAGGTCGAATGAGCGGTGCTCTGCATAGGCTGCAGGGGGAAGGTTGCAGAATCCCGTATCGTCCATGGTATGACCAAAAACCTTCGCACCCGGAGTGAACCGCCAGAGGCGATGCGGGGGACCGCCGTCGTCGCGTGGCAGGTACTCCACATTCAGGGTGGAGAGCAACCCAACCCGCTTGGCGATCTGAGAGCGTACCACGGGGTTGAAGATCCTGAGGGCGTCCGCCGGAATCAGCGATGGTGCGGCCCGGAGCACTCCCTCGAGCAAGAGGCAGGTTATTGCGATGATCAGAAGGAAGCTGCCAGCACGTCTCAGCATGGATGTGGCTCTTGATCTCCAGAGGGGCGTCAGTCCAGGATGCTGGGGGCAGTGATTCCGACCTCGTTGACCACGGCCCGCAACTTTCCACGCGCGGTCCGCGGAAGACGACCGACGCGTACGAGGTCCATTTTCATCGAGGGTCCCAGTCGGTAGCTCAGCTCCCGCCGAAGAGCGGCCTCCTCCTCCGGCGCGAGATTGGCATGGAGCACCATTTCGACCCGAACGTGATCGTGCGCGTCCTGAACGATCCGGGTCTCATGTATGGAGGAGACGGCCTTGAACACTGGGTCGAGTCTCCCGATCCGGCGGCCCTCGGGAGTGATCAGCACATCGTCCCGCCGACCCTCGATGCCGAGCAGTGTCGGAAACGCCCGGCCGCAGCGGCACGGCTCGGCGCCCTGGACCGCCGTGTCACCCGTCACGTACCGGATCAATGGCATGACCGGGTTGATGAACCCTGTCGCTACCAAGTCCCCTGTTTCCCCTGGCGCCACCGGTTGGCCATCTCGCAGGACCTCTACGATCCCGAATTCCGGATTAGCATGATAGGAGCCGGCCTCACATTGGGTCACCAAGGCGGCCATCTCTGCCGCCCCATAATGATCGAACACGCGAGTATGGAAGGCCCGCTCGATGAGTTCACGGACCGATGGGGAGAGGGTTTCGGAAGAAGCGATGACCGCGGCCGGTCGCAGGGAGCTTCCACCCCTGCTCAGCGCGTGACGGGCGATCGGCTCAATGCTCGACGGATAGGAGTCGATCAAGTCGGGTGCGAAGGCCTCGAGCCGGTCGAGATAGACCGCCACGGTACTGGGAGAGATATGGTACGAAGAGAACAACAGGGTGTTGGAGGCTGCATTTCGTCGCCAGAACGGCGGAGCATCCTGTTTCGGAGGTACGACAGTCCGACCCGCAAATGTCGCCACCTTCGCGCCGGCTCGCACGCCAGCCCATTCGAGGAACCGCCCGAAGAATGCGTAGTTCCGCTGCAATGTCGACCGGTCACAATAGATCGTAAGTGGCGTTCCCGTAGTGCCGCCGGTATGCACTTGCTGAAGCCGCTCGCCTTTGAACCGGTTGGAGGTGACTACGGCAGCCGGCTGCTGGAGCTGTTCTTTGGTCAGGAGCGGAAGGTGCCGGATCTCATCCAAGCTCCCCAAAGAAGCGTCCGGGAGCCGCCAGCCGTGATAGAGAGGCACCGTCTTTCGGGCCAGGCTGACAACCCGGTTCAATTCCCCCAACTGAATGGCCTGCAGCTCCTCGCCTGGGAGCCACTGGGAAAGCCGAAGGCTGGCGAGCGAGTCTCGTTGTACCCTCCCATACCGGAGACGACGCAACCGCACGCCGTAGGCCGTGATCATGAGATTCTGCAGCCAGATGGGTGACGTGAAATAGATCCGAGTGGCGAGGGCCGTCATTCGCCAGGATTCTCCCTTCCCGGCACCATCGCGGCGAGCTTGTTCTGGATGGTCACCCGCGCCAGTTGCGCCAGCAAGCGAGGCCTAAAGCGGCCGAGATTCCGAAGCGCGTACCCGTATGCGGCACGCCGCTGGGCGCGGATCGTCCTGCCAATGGCGTCCTGGTAGCTGGCCTCGTCCAATCCGTTCGGGCCCGGAAGGTCGGCACGGATCGGCCTGGATGGGCTCAGCATCCGCGGAATGAAGCCGGCGTCCACATAGGTTTCCGTAAGCTCGGCGTGCAAGACGCATCCATCGCCCAGCGTGCAGCCGAGAACGGCTCCCTTCCTCAGAGGCTCGTGCCAAACCATGTCTCCGACGAAGTTGCCGAGACTGTATGCAATCAGCCCACTTCGGTACCACTCCACTGGCCGCAGCACGTGAGGATGGTGACCCAGAATAACGGAAGCTCCCCCCTCAATCAGGGTACGAGCCTGATGGACTTCCTGCTGTGACGGCAAAGCGACGAATTCCTCGCCCCAATGCAGCGAAACCGCCACATGATTAACCATGGGGCGAAGCCTGGCCACATCGGCCAGCATGGCATCGAGTGAACCTTCCGCGTACGGAGGAGTGACTGTGCCATACTGCCGAGGGCGATGACAGTATCCGAGCACTCCAAGCTTCGACCCTGACGAGCCGGTCACGATGACAGGCTCGGAGCACCAGTCGCCGCCTCCTCGGATGCCACAGGGAGCGATGCCGGCTTCTCGAAGGATCCCCACGGTTTCCTGGAAGGCATCGGTTCCGTGCTGAACGGCGTGGTTGTTGGCCACGTTGAGCACGGTGAAGCCGGCCTGGCGGAGCTGCCGGCCGAACCTGGATAGCCCGCGCATTTGCGCGGAATCCCAGCGATCGGGAATGAGTCCGATGCTCGACAAGGTTGTCTCCAGATTCCCGAACATGAGGTCGACCCCGGCCCACCTCGGAGCAGCGTCCGCAAACACGGAATTGAGGTCAACGTCGGCGAACCGGCTGCAGAAGCCGAAGCCTACGCAGATCGAGGAGTCGCCGAGTTGCAAGTCTCCAACCGCGGCCAGCGTGAAGGGACGGACGTAATCAGTCATTGTCGGTGTTGATGAAGCCGCCCGGCTACAAGGCTAGAGCCAGCAGAAAGGTACAACCCGCTCCCCGGGGCAAGTATCTTGCAGGACCCCGGCGGCAACCCGGCCCCACCCCATGCCTGGAACAGATTGCCCAGCAAGAACTTAACTCATGGAGTCGCTCCATTTTGATCGTGCCATCTGCTCCAGGTGTTGGACCGCTGCCAAGCCCCGCCCGGGGTGGGCTATCCATCTGCAAGATCTGGGACGGGGACTACCCTTGGGACGTACGAGCCGAGAAGGTGGCTGCAGCGCTTACGCAGCACGGTCACCATGTGGGGATGGTAGCGCGAAACCGGGGCCGCCGACCTGCCATCGAGAGGCTGCCAGAAGCCACCATATATCGTCTGGAACCGTGGCCATGGGCTCCAGTATGGCTGGATAGCGCATCCACCTTTCCCGCGTTCTTCAACCCGCGCTGGCTCCGGGCCATTGAGCGCACCGCCCGGCGTCTCGAGGCGGACCTGATTCTCTGCCGAGATCTCCCCCTCGCTCCCGCGGCGATTGCCGTCGGCGAGCATCTTGGCCGGCCGGTCATACTCGATATGGCGGAGAACTATCCGGCGATGCTCCGCTCCCGCCGAGCCACAGGCCGTGCCCGCCCGCTCGATTGGCTGGTCCGAAATCCGACGTTCGCGCGACGAGTGGAGGGTTGGGTGTTGTCACGGGTCGCGGGAGTGTTCGTGATGGTAGAGGAATCCCGTGATCGCCTGATCGCGGAGGGAGTGCGGAAGGAACGAATCGCGGTGGTGAGCAACACGCCGCCTCTCTCCCGTCTCAGCGGACCGATGGCGACTCACGGTGAGGGCCCCCTACAGGTTGTCTATCTTGGCCTGATCGAAGCGCAACGAGGCATTGAAACGGTTCTCGAGGCCTTGGCTCTCTTGAAGCAGGAGCATTTTCGGATTCATCTGACGATCATCGGAGGCGGCCTCGAAAGCGAGGTCTTTCGAGATCGGGCGCGTCATCTTGGGCTCGACCAAAGCGATGTCGAGTTCACAGGTCAGCTTCCCAATCAGCTCGCCCTGGAGATGCTGCCCAAGGCGCACGTTGGCCTGGTGCCACATTGGAAGGACGAGAGTTGGGACACGACGGTACCCAACAAACTCTTCGACTACATGGCGGCTGGTCTCGTGGTCGTGACATCCAACGCTGCCCCGGCTGCTCGCATCGTCACCGCGGCCGATGCCGGCCGGGTCTATGCGGACCGTGACCCGGTGGCCCTGGCGGCAGCCCTTCGCTCTCTCCAGGACCCTGTGGAGCGCTCCCGGCTGGCCCGGGGAGGGCGACAGGCTATCCTTGACAACTATCACTGGGAGGCCGACGTAGCGCGGATGCTCGCCCTGTTGGAAGCCGTAAGGCGATGAGGATCGTCCGCCCCTTGCTCGAGTACCTGACGCAGACCCGCGCAATAGCCGTGCTGGAGGGCACGTTAGGAACCGGAGGAATCGTGGCGTACCATGCAGTGACTCCAGCGCCCCTATTCCCCTCGATCCACATAAGTACAGAGGCCTTCCGCAAGCAGCTGGAATTCCTGGCCGGGAGCTACTCCGTCGTTCCCTTGGCGGAGTTCGTTCGGCGCCGCACGGAAGGCCGTTCCGTCCGGCGTTGCGTCGCGATCACCTTCGACGATGCATACACCGGTGTGCTCGACCTTGCCCTGCCCGTCCTCGAGCGCCTCGCACTCCCCGCGACTGTTTTCGTCGTTTCCGGACATTCGGCGACTGGCGCCCGATATTGGTGGGACCGCCTGGAATGGGTGATGCGAGGTGCTCCTCCGAACATCAGGGACCAGGCATTGCGCGCTGCCACAGGAGCTGCCAGCACACCGGACGATCTCGTGCTCGCGTCTGTCCTCAAGAACGCCGCTGGGCGGGTCCGTCCGGCCATGGACGCGGCATTGGCTGAGGCCGAGAAGGGGCTCGACGAGGTTCCCCTCCATCCCTTGAGAGAAGCGGGGCTCGCCAGGTTGGGCGAATCCCTACTAATCGATTTCGGCTGCCATACC
>Ga0335084_10000998_pt1 | contig 25620 bp, 19 predicted proteins | sample Lox_Sample_44_FD_206721 | JGI IMG/M metagenome (GOLD analysis project Ga0335084, IMG submission 206721) | Soil microbial communities from Loxahatchee National Wildlife Refuge, Florida, United States - Lox_Sample_4.4 | ecosystem: Environmental > Terrestrial > Soil > Wetlands | place: USA... | reverse complement strand
CCGCAGCGAGTTCCGGCGCTGCCGGAACCGCGGCCGATGTTCGAGATCTTCGTCTACTCCACGCGCTTCGAAGGTGTGCACCTGCGCGGCGGCAAGGTCGCGCGTGGTGGCCTGCGCTGGTCCGACCGGCCTGAGGACTTCCGCACCGAGGTGCTCGGCCTCGTCAAGGCGCAGATGGTGAAGAACACGGTCATCGTTCCCGTCGGCAGCAAGGGCGGATTCGTGCTGAAGAAGGCGCCGCCCGCGACCGACCGCGATGCCTTCCTCAGGGAGGGCGTGGCCTGCTATCAGGACTATCTGCGCGGGCTGCTCGACCTGACCGACAACCTGGTCCAGGGCAAGGTTGTACCGCCGCCGCAGGTAGTGAGGTACGACGGCGACGACCCTTACCTTGTTGTCGCCGCGGACAAGGGCACGGCGACGTTCTCCGACTACGCCAACGCGATCAGCGCCGAGTACGGGCACTGGCTCGGTGATGCATTCGCTTCGGGGGGCAGTGCCGGCTACGACCACAAGAAGATGGGCATCACCGCCCGCGGCGCTTGGGAGAGCGTGAAGCGCCATTTCCGCGAGATGGGCATCGACACGCAGACGACGGACTTCACCTGTGCCGGCATCGGCGACATGTCAGGCGACGTATTCGGCAACGGTATGCTGCTCTCGCGCCATATCCGGCTGATCGCGGCCTTCGATCACCGCCACATCTTCATCGATCCATCGCCCGACACTGCGGCAAGCTTTGTCGAGCGCGAGCGCATGTTCGCACTGCCGCGCTCGTCCTGGGCGGACTACAACACCAGCGTGATCTCGGCCGGCGGCGGCATCTGGTCGCGCTCGGAAAAGTCGATCCCGGTGTCGCCGCAGGCGCAGTCGGTGCTGGGGGTCAAGGCGTCGCAGATGACGCCCACCGAGCTGATCACGGCAATCCTTAAGGCCCCGGTGGATCTGCTCTACAACGGCGGCATCGGCACCTACGTCAAGGCGGCGACGGAGACGCACATCGACGTCGGCGACCGCGCCAATGACGCAGTGCGCATCAACGGCGCCGACCTGCGCTGCAAGGTCATCGGCGAGGGCGGCAACCTAGGATTCACCCAGCGCGGCCGCATCGAGGCCGCGATGAGCGGCGTGCGCCTGTACACGGATGCGATCGATAACTCGGCAGGCGTCGACACCTCGGATCACGAGGTCAACATCAAGATCCTGCTGAGCATGCCGATGGCGGACGGCCGCCTGACGCTGGAGCAGCGCAACGCACTGCTGGCGGAAATGACGGACGACGTCGGCGCACTCGTGCTGGAGGACAACTACTTCCAGACACAGGCGCTGTCGGTCGGCGTGCATACCGCGCGCAAGCTGCTCGAGCAGCAGCAGCGCTTCATCCGGTTCCTGGAAAAGGAGGGGCGGCTGAACCGCGCGCTCGAGTTCCTGCCGGACGACGAGACGATCGCCGAGCGCCGGGCCATGGGCCATGCGCTGACCGGCCCGGAACGCGCGGTGCTGCTCGCGTACTCGAAGATGTGGCTGTTCGATGAGCTGCTCACGTCCGAGCTGCCGGATGATCCGTGGGTCGCCGGCGCGCTGCAGCGCTACTTTCCGCGGCGGGTGCAGGGATCGTTCGCCGGCGACATCGGGCGCCATCCTCTCAAGCGCGAGATCGTCGCGACTGTCGTGCTCAACGAGATGGTCAATCGGGTCGGGCCGAGCTTCCCCTATCAGATGAGTTCTGGTACCGGCGCGACCCCTGCGCAGGTGGTGCGTGCCTTCCTGCTCACGCGTGAAGTGTTTGCGCTCGGCCCCGTATGGCAGGCGATCGAGGCGCTCGACAACAAGGTTGCCGACCAGACGCAGGCGGAAATGCTGATGGAACTCGGCCGGCGGACCCAGCGCGCCACGACATGGTTCCTGCGCTCGCGTGCGCTGGCTGAGCCGATGGCGCCAACCATCGCCAGGCTGGCGCCGGCGGCACGACAGTTCCTGCAGGTGCTGCGCACCTCCACCGACGCGAACTGGCGCGCGCCGATCGGAGAGATGCAGGCTCGCTTCGTCGAGCGCGGCGTGCCGGAGTCGCTGGCGTTCGAAGTCGCCGCTGCGGCGACCTCGCTCGCCGCGCTTGACCTTGCCGAAGTCGCCGAGGCCGCACGCCAGCCGCTGACCGCCGTTGCCGACGTGTACTTCAGGATCGGTGACGCGCTGGGACTCGCACGCCTGCGCGCACAGGTAGCGACCCTGCCCTCGGACGGCTACTGGCAGGCGCTGGCCAAGTCGGCCGCGAGCGACGAGCTGGCGAGCCTGCAGCGGAAACTCACCGCGGACGCGTTGCAGGCCGGTGGTCTCGAGACGTGGCAGCGCGGGCAGTCGACCGCCCTTGAACGCGCGCGGCGCATGCTGGCCGAACTTGCGGAGAGCAAGAGCGCGGACCTGGCGATGATCTCGGTAGCGCTGCGCGAGCTGCATCACCTGACTTAGGTCACCCTCGCGCATTTGCGAGTCGAGTGGCGCTGAGGCTCGCCCTGCCGGCGCGTAAAATTCCAGCCCGAATCGCCACACAGAGTGGGCGGATCTGGGAGGGTGCTTGAGCACTACTGTGGCGATTGTTGCAACGGGCAGTACTCTGCCCTCCGAGGCCGTTTCGAACCGGGAGATCGGCCGCCGGCTTCTGAATGGCACCGAGGTCGATGACGAGGCCTCGGCCGAGATTGTTGCGCGCATCAGCGAACGCGCTGAACTGATCGAGAAGAAGACAGGGTTGCGCTCGCGCCGCTTCTTCCCCGCCGAGGAATCGCCGGTGCACGTCGGCATGGAGCTGCTCGAGCGGATGATGCGCGGTCAGCGCTGGTCCGAACTCGACGCGATCGTCGTCTCGTCGTCGAGCACCCACGGCTTCCCGGGGTTGTCGCAGCAGGTCGTTGCGGCGGCGCGTGAGCGCCATTCCGACCTCGGTGCGCCCTTCGTGCTCGATATCGGCAGCAACGCCTGCACGGGCTTCATGTATGCGCTGACGGTGGCGAGCAGCGTCATGCAGGCACTGGGCTACCGCCGCGTCGCCTGCCTCGCGCTCGAGTTCTCTTCGCGCTGCATCGCCTACGATCCGCTCGCCTTCGGCACCAGCACCCTGTTCGGCGACGCTGCAGCGGGAGTGCTGCTCGCGCGCGACACCCGCGGCCTCGCAACCCTGTGCTCGGTGCGCGCGACCTCGATGATCGACAAGGAAACCATCGCGATGGTTCGCGGCAGCGGCATGCAGGCGGCTCATCCGACGCTCGATGTGCCGAAGTCGGCGCGGTGGTTCATGGCGGGACCACCGGTGGCGATCGGCGCTACGCGCATCCTGATCGATGAGATCGAGCGCGTGCAGAACGACGGCGTGAACATCGACTGGCTGATTCCGCACCAGGCGAACCTGACGCGCATCCTGCTGCCGGCGTGCGCCAAGACCGGCATCGACCCTGAGCGGTTGTGTGCGTCGTTTGCAGACACTGGCAACACTTCGAGCGCCAGCATCCCGCTGCTGCTCGATCAGCTGCTGCGTAGCGGCCGTGCGCGCTGCGGCGAGCATGCGCTGATGATCGGTTTCGGCGCCAGCTTCTCGATCGGTTCCGCGCTGATCCGCTTTGACGAGCCGGTCGGGGCGGACTAGCGTCAACATCATGGGAAGCAGGAGGTTCGCGGAGTTCGAGGCCGACGCGCGTGCGCGCGGGTTCGACGAGATCGTCGAACGCCGCTGGGCACCGGGCACGGTGCTCGAGTCGCACGCGCATCCGTTCGCGGTCGAGGCTCTCGTGATCGAGGGCGAGATGTGGCTCGTCTCGTCGGACGGCGAGCGCCATCTCTCGCCCGGCGAGAGCTTCAGCGTTCCGCGCGATGCGCCGCACGGCGAGCGCTATGGCGCCGCGGGCACGACCGTGTGGGTGGCGCGCCGCCACACTCGCAGCTGACAGGCCGGTGACCGGCCCTCAACGGGGCGCGGCGGGGCGGTCGCGGTAACGCTTGAGCAGCAGCGCGTTACCGACCACTGAGACGCTCGACAGCGCCATCGCGGCGCCAGCGAAGACCGGCGTCAGCACCCCGAGCGCGGCCAGCGGAATACCGACGACGTTGTAGACGAACGCCCAGAACAGGTTCTGGCGGATCTTGCGCGAAGTCGCGCGCGAAATGCCGATCGCGGTGGCAACCAGGCGCGGGTCGGAGCGCAGCAGCGTGACACCCGCAGCGTGCATCGCGACGTCGGTGCCCGACCCCATCGCGATGCCGACATCCGCGGCGGCGAGCGCCGGCGCGTCGTTGATGCCGTCGCCGACCATCGCGACCACGCGTCCGCCCTGTCTCAGCGCCTCGACGTGCCTGACCTTTTCGCGCGGCAGGACATTCGCCTCGTAGTGCGTCAACCCGAGCTGCCGCGCGACGTGCCGTGCGGCGCCTTCGTTGTCGCCGGAGATCATCGTGGTCTCGACTCCGAGATGCGACAGGGCGTCTATGGCCTCCCGCGCATGCGGCTTCGGTTCATCGCCGAATGCGACGAGCCCGATCAGCTGCGAGCCCGCAGGCGTGCGTTGCGCGAGCCAAGACACCGTCCGGCCTTCGCCCTCGTGCCGACTGGCGCGGGTCGCGAGCGCATCGGTGTCCACCTGGGAGTCATGCATCAGCCGCAGGTTGCCGAAGACCAGTTCGATGCTGCCCGTCTGCGACGATTCGACGAGGCGGCTCGCCACGCCGCGGCCCGCCAGCACGCGGTGGTCGAGCGCCTTGCGCCGAAGCAGGTCGGGGTGGCGCCCTGCCTCATGCTCGAAGGCCGCGCGCACGGCTTCAGCCAGCGGATGATTGCTGCCCGCGTTTGCGGCCTCGGCCAGAACCAGCACCTCCCTGGGGTCGAACAGCGCGTGCCCTTCGACCGCGACCACGCGCGGCTTGCCGATCGTCAGCGTGCCTGTCTTGTCGAACGCCACGATCGCGACCTTCTTCGCCAATTCGAGCGCGGATGCGTCCTTGATCAGGATGCCGTGGCGCGCGGCGACACCCGTGCCGGCGATGATTGCCGCCGGCGTGGCGAGCCCCAGTGCGCAGGGGCAGGCGATGACGAGGACCGACACCGCATTGATCAGCGCGATCTCGAGCGAGGCGCCAATGGCGAGCCACCCGAGCAGCGTTGCCAGGCCGATCAGCAGGACGACCGGCACGAAGACGCTGGCGACGCGATCGACGAGCCGCTGGATCGGCGGCTTCGCCGACTGTGCGTCCTCGACCAGCCGGATGATGCGCGAGAGCATGGTCTCCGCGCCGACCGCGCGCGTTTCGATTTCGAGCCGGCCCGGGCCGTTGATGGAACCGGCGCTGACGCGCGCACCGGCGTCTTTGTCGACCGGCAGGCTCTCACCGGTCAGCATCGATTCGTCGACGCTGGATGCGCCCGCACGGATCAGGCCGTCGACCGGAATGCGGTCGCCACCACGCACGACCACGATGTCGCCGAGGCGCACATCCTCGACCGGCAGCTCGATCTCTTCTCCGGAGCGCAGCACGCGCGCGGTCGTGGGGCGCAGCGCCGCCAGCAGGCGGATCGCTTCGGAAGTCTGATGCTTCGCGCGCGCTTCGAGCCATTTTCCGAGCAGCACCAGCGCGATGACGACGGCCGCAGCCTCGAAGTACAGGTGCTGCGCATGGCCGGAATGATCCGGGCCGCCCTCGAGCCAGAGATAGAGCGAGAGCCCGTAGGCGGCGAGCGTGCCGAGCGATACCAGGAGGTCCATGTTGCCGGTGCGGGCGCGGACCGCGCGATACGCCGCGACGTAGAAGCGGCGCGCGCACCAGAACTGGACCGGAGTCGCGAGCAGCCACTGCGCCCAGCCCGGCAAGGTCGCCTCGATGCCGAAGATCCCCAGATGCGTGCCGAGCAGTAGCGGCAGCGCGAGCGTCAGCGCCAGAAGCGCGTCGCGCCGTAAGTCTGCGCTCCGGTCGACCGCCACGGCAGTGGCCGCGGTCTTCAGCGTCGCGGAATAGCCGGCGGCCGCAACTGCACCCAGAAGGTCGCGCACGGCCGCCGCGCCCGACACCAGTTCCACCTGCGCCGATTCGGATGCGAGGTTTACGCTCGTACGCAGCACGCCCGGCACGCGCCCGAGCGCGGATTCGAGCCGATCGACGCAGCTCGCGCAGGTCATGCCCTGGAGCGCAAGGTTCAGAGTCTGCGTCGGAACGACGTAGCCCGCTTGGGCGACCGCCCGCGAAAGGGCCTGCGGATCGAGTGCCCGGCCTTCGATCGCCGCCGATTCGGTCGCGAGATTGACTGCGACCTGCTCGACACCGGGCACCTTGCCCAGCGCCTTCTCGACGTGCGCGACGCAGCTCGCGCACGTCATGCCCTGAACGGGCAGCACCAGCCGCTCGGCGACGCCGACGGGGGCGCCACCGGCCAGGGCGGGAGGGATCGCTCGGTCCATCGCGGGAAACTTTACGCTGCGGGCCCTGAGACGCGCCGGCCAGAGCCTTGCGCGCCGTCAAGCACGGCGGTTTTCAACGGATCAGCCGGATCATGCGGGCGCTCGGCGCCGTTGCAAGAGGCGAACCGCGATGCGCCTCAGTCGCTCGCCGCTGCGGAAGTGGCTGCGGCGGCACCGGTCGTGGCCGCGGGCTGATCGGCCGCCGGCCCCAGGAACTCGAGGATGGCAGTGCGACCTTCGGCGCTGCCGCGAACGCCCGAATGATTACCGCCCTCGATCTTCACGAGGCGCTTGGCGCTGCTGCCGGCGCGTTGGTACAGCTCATCGGCCATCGTGTGGGGCACGACGCTGTCCGCGGTGCCGTGCAGGATCAGCAGCGGTGTGGTGACGTGCTCGATGCGGGCCGCGGAGTCGAATCGCTGTGTCACGACGAGATCGATTCCGGGCACCCAGCCCCAGCGCATGCTGTGGAGCAGGTCGGGGATCGAGGTGAACGTTGATTCGATGATGATGCCGCCCACTTGTCCCGGCGGGAGTTCGCTCGCCAGTTCGACCGCGAGCGCACCGCCGAGGCTGTGTCCGTACACGTAGCGGCGACGCGGATCTGGCTGCCGTCGCACCAGCTCGGCGAATGCCGCGCGCGCGTCCTCGGCGGCAGACTGCTCCGAGGGCAGCACCTCCGTGCTCTTGCCGAAGCCGCGGTAATCGACAGCGAGCACGTTGAAGCCCAGGTCCTTGAAACGCGAAATGCGGAAGACGCTGCCATTCATGTTCCAGCGTGCACCGTGCAGATAGAGCACGGTCGGCGCGTCGTCGGCGTGCGACTGCGCGAGGTACCAGAAATGCAGTGTGTCGCCATTTTCGAGGCGCACGTCGTATTCCTGCGTGCCCGGCAGCGGCTCGGCGAACCAGCGCGGGTTGTCGCGGGCTGGACTGAAGATCGTCTGGCGCTGCCACTCGTCGAGCGAAGCGCAGCCGGCCGCGGCTGCCAGAGTCGCAGCGACGAGCAGGACGGCCCATTGCCGCGCAAAGCGCATTAGCTTCATCGCCGGTTCGACCGCCGGCGACGGCGGCGGTTCACCGCAGTCCGGATCAGGACGTGCTGCCGATGAAGTCGCGCTTGCCGAGTTCGATGCCGTTGTGACGCAGGATGTCGTATGCGGTCGTGGCGTGGAAGAAGAAATTGGGAAGGGCCACGTGCGCAAGATACGTCGAGCCCCTGTAGGTCTGGACCTGATCGCGGATCTTCAGCGTCACCTCGCGCGACTCGGCGCCAGCGAGGGCGGCTTCGTCGAAGCCGCGCAGGAATTCGATCGTGCGCGCAATGCGATCCTTCAGTTGCGCGATCGTCGTCTCGTTGTCCTCGTACTTCGGCGGCTCCTGCCCGGCCAGTCGCGCCACCGAACCCTTGGCAAAGTCGCACGCAATCTGCACCTGCTTGGTCAGGGCGAACATGTCCGGATACAGCCGCGCGGCGAGCAGCACGGAGGGGTCGATCTTCCGTGCCTCGGCATAAGTCGCGGCCTTGTCCAGGATCACCGAAAGGTTGCCCAGCGTCTTCGTGAAGATCGGGACCGACATCGAGTACATCGCGTTCATGCGTTGTCTTTCTTCTTGCGGGTTCTGAGGGCCAGCATCGTTCCGCGGCAGTCCTTCGCGCCGCACCGGCATTCGTGCTGCTTCTTCAATGTCGGCGTGATCCTCTCGTCGATGACCAGCCCGTAATCGTAGTTGAGCTCCTCGCCGGCGCGGATGTCGCGACGCGCCTCGATGAAGACACGTCCGTCATCGGTTTCCTCGGACTCGCAATTGGGATCGCAGGAGTGGTTGATCCAGCGCGCCAGATTGCCGCCTACGGCGGCATCGATGACGGTCTTGCCGTCCGACAGCGAAAAGAAGAACGTGTGGTTCGGGTCGTCCGGATCTGACGGCGGGCGCCGGTCGGCTTCCCTCCAGGTGATCCGCTCTCCGCGGTATTCGACGATGCGCTCGCCGGCCTTGATCTTGCGCGTCGCATAGACGCCGCGGCCGTGGACTTTCGAATTGCGAATGACGATGCGCGGTGTGCGCGTGGAAGACATCGGGTAGTCCTGGCTAGGAGAGATGACTGGCGTCGCGACCACCTGGCGACGGAGCGCAGCGTACCGCAAATTGCGCAGGTGCCGCCGTCGCCGGATCAGCCCTCGAAGATGTGCTTCAGTGCCTCGATTGGCTGCGCCTTCAGTACATCGAGCAGGTTGTTGAACTGATCGGTCCAGAGCGACAGACCGCGGACCGGTTCGAGCGCTTCGGCCACGTCGAGTTCAGGCGCGGAAAATGGTTCCGCATTCGCACTGATCAGCACCCAGTCGCTCGTCGAACCCGGCTCAGGCGGCTTGTCGGCGACCAGACGCACCTGCAGGCCGAGCTCGCTGCCGATGTTCGCCAGGACCGGTTTCAGGTCGAGGAAACGGTTCGAGATATGGACCGCGAGCACGCCTCCCGGCGCGAGCTGCCGCATGTACATCGCGATCGCCTGACGCGTGATCAGGTGCACCGGGATCGAGTCGCTCGAAAACGCGTCTATCGCCAGCACATCGAATTTCTGCGGCGTGCTCTGGGCGAGCTCGCGTTCCATCGACAGGCGCGCGTCGCCGATCACGAACTCGAGTTGCGCGGGCGAGGCGTTCAGGAAGTCGAAATAGCGACGGGACAGCTGCAACACGTCGGGGTCGAGCTCGTAGAAGCGGACGACATCGCCAGCTCGCCCATACGCCGAGAGCGTGCCGACGCCGAGGCCGACGACGCCGATCCTGACCGGACCAGCGGCCTGCCTGGCGGCGATCGCCCGGCCGACACCAGAGGTGCGTGCGTAGTACGTGTTGGGTTCCAGACGGTCGGGGTTGATGGTGAACTGTTCGCCGTGCAGGATCACCCCGTGCAGCAGGCGCCGCACCTGAAAGTCGCCGGTGCCCTGTTCGCGAACGCGGAGCATTCCGTAGAAGTTTCGGTGGATGTAGACGACGTCGTTGCGGACGAACCCGACGTACTCGATGCCGTACCAGCCGGTGGCGAGTGTCGCAATGATGGCGGGGCCGACGAGCCAGGCATTGCGCCACACGACCACCACAGCGAGCGCGGCCAGCAGCAGCAGTGCCAGTGGCAACTCGAAATAGGCGGGAAAGATGCGCGGTGCGACCAGCCCCACAAACAGTCCTCCGAGCGCGCCGCCGAGCGAGATCGTCAGATAAAAGTGCGTCAGGTACCGAGGTGCCGGCTTGCGGTGTGCCAGTTCGCCATTGCAGAACAGCACCGCCATGAACATGCCGAACGTGTACAGAGGCACTGCGACCGAGATGTCGAGGACGCCGCGTGCAAGCGACAGCCCGGCGGCCATCGCGACGATCAGCACCAGCGTGATGAACAGCCACCATTTCTGCTCGTACCAGCCGCGCCCGCCGCGCCCTTCGAAGGCGATCACGAAGGTCAGCAGGTACAGCGATAACGGCAGCACCCAAAGGAAGGGCACCGAGGCGATGTTCTGCGTGATGTGGCTGGTGGAAGCCAGCAGCATCACCGAGCCCAGGGTCGAGAACGCGAGCCAGAGCAGCACATCACTGGCCGAAGGCCGAGGCGCGGCCGGGGGAGGCGTAGCGGGCGCCTCCGGCAAGGCCAGCGCATGCGGTGCGCCCATACGCCGGCCAACCTTCCAGGCCGACACGCCGCAGCAGGCGACGAACAGCGCGTAAAACGCGCTCCACACCATCGACTGCGTCGACGAGCTCGAAAACGGCTCGATCGCAAACGGAAATGCCAGGAGTCCGACCAGTGAACCGAAGTTCGACAGGGCAAAGAGCCGATACACCGATTTCTCCGGAAACTGCGGCGCCACCCACTTCTGCAGCAGGGGACCAGTGGTCGAGAGCAGGAAGTAGGGCAGCCCAATCGTTGCCAGCAGCAGCACGATGATGTGCAGCGCGGCGTCGGTTCCGCCTTCGGGCTTCAGGCTCGCGTTCGGGATGACCGGCAGGAACAGCAGGCTCGCCAGCAGCAGCGCGATGTGCAGCCAGGACTGAGTGCGTTCATCGAGGCGACGTGTAATGACATGGGCGTAGGTGTATCCGGCCAGCAGCACGACCTGGAAGAACACCAGGCACGTGATCCACACGGCCGACGTCCCCCCGAACCACGGCAGGATCTGCTTGGCGATGATCGGCTGCACTAGGAACAGCAGGAACGCCGAAAGCAGGATCGTGGAGGCGAACAGGGGCATTGCGTGGGACGGGGCGGTGCAAAGCGCGCAATTCTATGCGTCGATCGTGTACGCGATGCTTCGCTCCTCGGGTATGCGGCCCCGCGGGTCGAAGCGCGCATTCGCCGCGGGACGCGCAGCTTTCCCTTCCGTCCTGGAGGGGAAGGCAGGGATAGGGCGCGCCTCTCCTCCCGCACGGAGGGAGGACGGAGTCGCGCCTTGTCAATCGGCGGAGCGCGCGGCCGCTCGGGCGCGCAGCCGACTAGCCAATCGTAGCGCGCACGTCGTGCGCTCTCAATTCGGCGCGTGAATATTGCTGCCGGACAGGCAGGGATCGAGTTCGGCGCCGAAGGCGATGCGGTCGATCGCGGCGGCGCCGCTGTTGTTGATCACGCCCACGTACTGCCGTACGCCGCCGACGAAACTGGCGGTACGCGCGGCCGCCCCGTAGGGGTCCGTGTACCACAGCGTCCCGCCGCCGCCGTTGACGATCCGCGTCGTGCCGATCGTCACAGTGCGCCGGCATCCGTTGAACACGCTGCGTGGATCGTCGAAGCCGACACGGTTGACCCGCAGGGTGAACGGACCGTTGGGCGCGATGCCCGAGCATTCGGGACCACGTGCCTGACGGACGATCAGCGCGGCGCGATCCGGATCGTCGATGACTTCTCCGCTCAGGCTGATGCCGATGTAGCAGAGGTTGACAGTGCGGGCGAGTCCGTTGACCTGCGTGACGTCAAAGTAGCGCGACGGCGAGGTGACGGCGAACGACGGATCGACAAAGACGAGTTCGGAGCCGTCGAGGCGCCGGAGCGAAAGCGCCGAATACCAGGTTTCGGTCAGTCCACCGATAAAATCCGAGGTCTGACCGATCGGTACGAGGACGGCGGGATAAACGTTGTCCGAGCCGGTCGGAATGACGCGTCCGCGTTCAGCGCCGCCCGCGGGCGATATCAGCGGCTGCGCCGTGCCGAAGCGCACTGTCGAGTACGTGTCGTTGCCCTGAAAGACCGTGAACTCACCCGGGTTGCCGAAGGTCGTCATCGCGGTGACGATCACCTTGCCGCCGTAGACCGCGGCGTCGGCACCGCGGCTGCAATCGGCGGCATACAGCGCCTCGTGCAGGTTGCTCGCGTACGAGTCTGCCGAGTACGTCTCCTGGTGCAGCAGCGTCAGCACATCGCATGACAGATCGAAGGCCTGCACCTGTCCGTTTACGGTGCGCGTGCGCGTGACGCCGTTTTCCCAGGCGATCTTGTAGCCGTAATGGTCCTCGTCGCGGTTGGCGTTCGCGATGCCATTGGCGCTGTTGTAGGCACGCAGTTGCTCCGAGGCATAGCCGAACGGCACGCCACTGGCGTCGCGCTCGGCGTCGTCGATCGTGCCATTGCCGTTGAGATCGAACGCGAAATGATTTCGCACCGAATCCCAGAGCGCCGAGCCGCGCGGATCGCGGCCGTGCTCGTGCCCGAACGAACAGGTCTTGCCCGTGGCCGGGTCGGTTGCGGTCGGCGGATGCCACGTCGGGTATTTCTTGCCATCGGGCCCGATCACGAAGTAGCTGTCGTGAAATGCTTGCGTGCAGGTGTCGTAGGTCGTGTTCGGTGTCCACCGGCCCATTGCGGCGCTGTTCGGGCGGCTGCCGGGGTCAGTGCCGCCGCCGCCACCACCCGAACTGCTGCTCGTACCTTCGCAGGAGATCAAGGCCGCACCCGTCAGCATGAACATCGCGGCGAGCGGCGCCGCGGCGCGTGCCAGCGTCATCAGCTTGCAGACAAATGCGCGGTTCATTTCAGCGTCGGAGCAGCCACACGATCAAGGAGACCACGAGCGAGATGACGATCGAGGTGGTCAGCGGAAAGTAGAACGAAAAGCCGTCGCGCTGCACGTGAAGGTCGCCCGGCAGCCGCCCGAGGCCAAGCCGCGCCAGCCAAGGCCAGAGAATGCCGACAACTACCGCGATGATTCCACCGACGATCAATACGCGTTGCATGAAGCCAGCATAGTCCCGCCGCCGATGCACGCGCAGTGACGCCAACGGATGACGCGCTCGCTCAGCGGCGCACCGTCTTGGCGGTCTTCGGGGCCCTTTTGGCGGCACTCTTCACCGCTTTGGTCGCTCGCGCAGGCGGCGACGATGTGGCGGTGCTGCTGCCGCGTGCGGCGGCGGTCCGCGCCGGTCCGGCTGCGCGTGGCTTCCGGTGTGCGCCTGCGGCCGCCGGCTCAGTGGCCTCAGCGGCGCCCTTGCCTGTGGAGCGCCCCGGGACGCGCGCAGGTCGAGTCCGCGGTTCGAACTCGAAACCGACCGTGCCGTCCTCCTTGCGTACCAGGAACGCCGCGAACTTGCGGCGTGTCCGGTTCGACACAAAGCCGCGCAACACCTCGGTACGGCCGTCCTTGAGCAGCCTTTCCATCTGCGCGCGTTCGACCGGCTGCTGCAGGATCACCTTGCCCGAGCGGAAATCGCAGGTCCTCTCGGGGCCGGTGGCGCGCTCGCACAGGTAGGTCATCGGCTGCTCGAACACACGGCCGCCGCATTTCGGGCAAAGGCCGACGGGCTCCTGCCCACTGAAATCGACGGCCTCGTCCTGCGTGCCGCCATCGCTCGCCTGGCCGAAATCGAACTCGAGCTTGTGCTCGGGCGTGAGCTTGAGTACGGCCGAAAACGGGCGCCCCATCTTGCTGATGAAGCCCGACATCGGACCGATCGTGCCCTTGGCCAGCAGTTCCTCGACCTCCTCGACCTCGAACGAGCGGCTGCCCGGATGCTTAGGCAGCGAGAAGTCGCAGTTCGTGCAGGCGAAGCGGCGGTAGTTCTCGACGACCGTCTTGCCGCACTTCGGGCAGGGCGTGGCGAGGCGCGCCGGATCTTCGATCGGTACCGTGTCCGACTCGTAGCTCTTGGCCTGCTTGACGATCTTCTTCGTCACGCCGGCGATCTCGCGCATGAACAGATCGCGCTTGAGCTTGCCGCGCTCCATCAGCGCCAGCTTGAACTCCCATTCGCCGGTCAATTCCGGGGCGGTCAGCTCCGGCACGTCGAGACCTTTCAGCAGCGTCATCAGGTCGAACGCCTTGTGCGTTGGCCGCAGGTCCTTGCCATCGCGCACCATGTAGCGCTGGTCGATCAGGTTCTCGATGATCTGCGCCCGCGTGGCCGGAGTGCCGAGGCCCTTGCCTGCCATCGCCGCGCGCAGCTCGTCGTCGTCGATCAGCTTGCCGGCCCCTTCCATCGCCGTGAGCAGCGTCGCCTCCGTGTAGCGCGGCGGCGGCCGGGTTGCCAATGCCACCGATTCGATGGCGGAAGTGCGCACGCGCTCGAGCGGCTCGACCTTCACCAGCGCGCCCTGCTCTTCGACCGCCTCGCGGCCGTAGATCGCGAGCCAGCCGGGCTCGACCAGCACCTTGCCTTCGGTCTTGAACGCATGCGCTTCGACTCGCGTGATGCGCGTCGTGACCAGGTATTCGGCCGCCGGGAAGAACACCGCAAGGAAGCGCTTGACCACCAGGTCGTAGAGCTTCGCCTCTGCTTCGGACAGGTGGCCCGGAGACTGCAGCGTCGGGATGATCGCGAAGTGGTCGGAGATCTTCGAGTTGTCGAAGATGCGCTTGTTCGGCTTGACCCAACCGCCCTTCTGGACTTGCCTAGCGAAGGTCTTGTAGGCGGATTCGCCGGCCAGCACATCCATTGTTTTCTTGACGACGCCGAGATAGTCCTCGGGGAGTGCGCGGGCGTCGGTCCGCGGATACGTCAGGACCTTGTGCTTCTCGTACAGCGCCTGCGCGATCGACAGCGTGGTCTTGGCCGAGAAGCCGAACCTCCCGTTGCCCTCGCGCTGCAGTGACGTCAGGTCGAAGAGCAGCGGCGAAAGCTGCGTGCTCGGCTTCGATTCCTCGCTGACCTCGCCGGGCTTGCCACGGCAGGCAGCGACGATGGCCGCCGCTTTCTTCTCTTCCCACAGGCGTTCGGCGCGCGCGTCCGGGTCGTCGCTCTTCTTGAAGTTCTCGTCGAACCAGCGGCCCTCGTACTGGCCTGCCTTCGCATCAAATGTCGCGCGAACTTCCCAATAGTCCCGCGGCACGAAGCGACGGATCTTCTCCTCACGCTCGGCGACGATCGCGAGCGTCGGCGTCTGCACGCGCCCGACAGTGGTCAGATAGAAGCCGCCCTCTTTGCTGTTGAAGGCGGTCATCGCGCGGGTGCCGTTGATGCCGACCAGCCAGTCGGCCTCCGAGCGGCTGCGTGCCGCGTCGGCGAGCGGCAGCATCTCGTCGTCGCTGCGCAGTGCCCCGAACGCCTCGCGGATCGCAGACTGCGTCATCGACTGCAGCCACAGCCGGTGCACCGGCTGTCGCGCCTTCGCCGCCTGCACGATGTAGCGGAAGATCAACTCGCCCTCGCGCCCGGCATCACAGGCGTTGATCAGCTCGCCGACGTCCTTGCGCTTGATGAGCTTCAACAGGACCTTGAGCCGCGATTCGCTCTTCCCGATCGGTGCCAGGTCGAAGTGCGGCGGAATCACGGGCAGGTGCGTGAACGTCCACTTGCCGCGCTTGACGTCGTGGGACTCCGGTGCCTTCAGCTCGAGCAGGTGCCCGACCGCCGACGAAAGCACGTAACGGTCACTCTCGAAGTAGTCCTGCTGCTTGGTGAAGCCACCGAGTGCGCGCGCGATGTCCGCGGCGACGGAGGGCTTCTCGGCAATGATCAGGGCTTTGGACATGGGTGCTGGAAAAAGAAACCGCCGGATCACGGCGGTTCTATATAAGGCACTTTCCTTTTTTCAGGATATCAACGAAACCCCGGAATCATGCAAGTGCCCGACGCGGAAAGAAAAAGTGGCTCCAGCCTGCTTAACGGCGGATGCGTGGTCCGCACGCCCTCCCTCCTGGAGGGCAGGTGGGGAGGGAACCCGGCCGTTTGAAACTCGGCGGCGCGTTTGGCTGCTCCCACGCGCGGCCGACTGACCTGTCCTTGCGCCGCGAGCGCACGTGCGCTCGCAGAATCGCGTACGCGAGCGGCGCCTAATGCAGGTCCCGCTCCGATCCGTCGTGCAGCAGTTCCTCGAGCAGCAGCACGTCGATGTCCGCCTGCTGGCTCCAAAGCACCATCAGCACGATGACCTTGATCTTGTGCAGCGGAATCGGCGTCTCCTCGATCGCGAGCGCACGCTCGATCACGATTTCGCGCTGGCTCGGTGTCAATTGCGCCGCGTGATCCAGGAAGCTCAGGAAACCGATCGAGTCCGCGCCGAGTCGCTCACTCTCGACCGCTGCGAACACACGAAACGAAGACTCGCTTTCCGGACCGACGGCGACCGATTGCTCTGTCACGCTCTCCAGGCCCTGAAGCCAGGTCAGCGCCTCGTTGATTTCTTCGTCGTCGAACCCCGCGGCCGTCAGCTTGCGCGACAGCGAATCGGCATCCGGGCAGGCGTGAGGCGCGCCGTAGTTTTCATACAGGTAGACGAGAACGTCGAACACTGTGTGCGGCACTCTATGCGAGCATGCGGCGGCTGTAAAGCCCTACCTCAACCTTTGGTAGCGGTTGCCGGGCAGACGCTCAATATCTTGGGCCAGCTCGAGCTCGAGCAGCGCGGCAGCAAGGTCGGCTGCGTCGCGGCCGGTGCGTTGTGCGAGCGTATCGAGATCGACGGGATCGTGGCCGATAAGCTCGAGCAGTTCCGAGGGCGAGGCGGGTTCGTTCTCCTCGCGGCGCGTCTCGCTGCGCCCGAGCCCGAGCTCCGCTGCGATGTCCTGCGCCGAGTCGACCAGCTTCGCGCCCTCGCGGATCAGCCTGTGGCATCCCTTGGCGAGCGGCGAATGGATCGAGCCCGGGACAGCAAACACATCGCGACCTGCATCGGCGGCGAAGCGGGCGGTGATCAGCGAGCCGGAACGTAGCGCAGCCTCCACCACGAGCACGCCGCGCGCGAGGCCCGCGATGATGCGGTTGCGGCGAGGGAAGTTCTGCGCGAGCGCCGGCGTGCGCAGCGGGAACTCGGAAATCACCAGCCCTTCGTTGCGGATCCGCTGAGCGAGCGCGCGATTGCCGGCCGGATAGGTGATGTCGACTCCGGTGCCGACGACGGCGATCGTGCCGGCGTCGCTGCCCGCGTCGAGCGCGCCCTGGTGCGCGGCGGCGTCGATGCCGAGCGCGAGTCCGCTGACGATCGTGAGGCCCGAGCGCGCCAGCGCCGCCGCGAAGGCCGCGGCGTTCGCCAGGCCCTGCTGCGTGGCGTTGCGACTGCCGACGATGGCAAGCGCCGGACGTGTCAGCAATTCGACCCGTCCGACAGCAAATAACAATGGCGGTGGGTCTGGTGTGTTGAGCAGCAGCTGCGGGTATTCGGCGTCGGCCAGCGAAACCAGCGCATGCTGCGGCGACGCCTGCAGCCAGTGCTCGGTGGCCTCGATGACGGACTGGACGTCCGCGCTGGCGTCCGAGGCGAGCAGGCCTGCCAGCGGCTCAGGGACGACGCGCGTCAGCGCGGCCAAGCCCGCGTCGAAGATCTGGTTAGGCAGGCCGAAGTGGCCGAGCAGATGGCGCGCAGTGCGCGGGCCGAGACCGGGAGTTGCGATCAGCCGCAGCCATGCCGCGCGTTCGGCGGCGAGCATGGCTTCGGTTGCGGCCGGTTACTGCTGGCCGAGCGGACGCAGCGGTTGCCGCAGCACGCGATCCGCTTCGGTTTCGGTCGTGCGCAGGCGCGGCAGATCGAGATCGTCGGTCGGCGTCGACGCGCGATCACCGACTTGCACGGGCTCGGTGCCGCGCTGGATCAGCGCGTAGGAAATCGTCGGGAACACGCGGAAGACGAATGCAAGCCCGATCTGCTCGTCCGGCAGCTTGATGAACTGACGGCTACTCGCGGTGCGGTCCTCGATCGTCAGGCCCGAGCGGTACAACTGCAGGGTGTCGCCGATCGTGAGGCCTTCGTTGGATCCGCGGTTCAGCGTGATGATCTGCCAGCCGCCGGCAAAGCGGACGCCGTCGTAGATCGAGATCACGCGCCCGTCGACCGGGCTCGACGGCAGCTTGGGTACGTAGCTCTGCAGCGTATGGGATTCGATCGGCATCAGGCGGTCGCCCACGCCGATCTCTTCCTTGCTCTCCAGCACTTCGATCTTCGCGATCTCGCCTGGGCGCGTGACGTTGACGGTGCCGAGGTAGACTGCTTCATAGGCAATCGGCCGGAGCCGGTTGACATCGTCGGGGTCGAACAGCGGCCGCAGCGGGCGGAACGCGCTGTAGTTCTTCACGCCTTCGTTGGCGATGCCGCGGGCGTAGGCACTGTCGCCGCGACCGGCCCAGACGCGGCCCTCCTGCACCGCGACGATGCGCGGCGCGGCGTTCATCGCGCTCGGCTCGAGCACCAGCGGCCGCGACAGGAACGGCTGAATCAGGTTGGTCGGGATGCTGCGTATCGCTGCGCGGTCGCTGCCCAAGTCGCGGATCGCCGGCTGCAGCTTGCCGTCGCGTACTTCGCCGCCCCCGGCGCCGCCGGCGATTTCCAGCCGGGCGCGCCCGCCTTCCTTCACCAGCCGCAATTCCTGTCCCGGGTAGATCAGGTGCGGGTTGGCGATCTGCTGCTTATTCATGCCCCACAACTCTGGCCAGCGCCATGGGCTGGTGAGGTACATCTTGGAGAGGTCCCAGAGCGTGTCGCCGCGCTTGACGACGTAGCTCTCCGGGGCATTGGGCGCGAGCGCAGACAACGGCACGCCGGCCTGCGCCACCTGGTCGGCCGTCGTACGCTGCTCGTTGGTGATCGGATAGCGACTGGCCGCCGATTGCGCCAGGACGGCTCCGCCGACCGATACGGCTGCGCAAGCGACGGCGGCGAGAACGCCCATGCTAGTCTTTTTCATCCAAGCTCCCTCTGGCCGTCCGGCGCGGTCGGCACTGTCTCGCAGCCTGGTTGCCCTCGACTTGAAAACGTCGACAGTGGCTACGATGTAAGTTAAGACAGGGCGTCAGATTCTGCCCATAGCGCCTTGATATCGCAACGCATCGCCTTGGCGGCCGATCCCGACTAGACGCGATGCCGAAAGGCGTGGGACGGTCCCCGACCTGCCTTGCCAGCCAATTCTTCAGGCCGCAGTGTGGCGGTATCGGGGACCCAGGGGGGCTGGAAAAAGCAGGGTCGGAGTCCGGGAGTTAGCCGGATCATCGGCTCGTTGGAGCGAAGACGTGGCGTTGCTGACGATAGTTGAGTACCCGGATCCCCGGCTGCGCACCGTGGCCCGGCCGGTCACCGTGTTCGACGACCGGCTGCGCCGCCTGGTCGCAGATATGGCCGAAACGATGTACGAAGCACCGGGCGTCGGTCTCGCGGCGACGCAGGTCGACGTGCACGAACGCATCATCGTCATCGACACCTCCGAGACCAAGGACCAGCTGCAGGTCTTCGTCAATCCGGAGATCCTGTGGGCGTCGGAGGAACGGGTCGAGTGCGAGGAGGGCTGCCTGTCCGTACCCGGCGTATACGACGCGGTGACCCGGCCGGCACAGGTGCGCGTGCGCGCCTTCGATGCCGAAGGGGTCGCGTTCGAGCGTGACTGCAGCGGGCTGCTGGCGGTATGTGTGCAGCACGAGATGGATCACCTGCAGGGCAAGGTCTTCGTCGAATACCTGTCGCCGCTCAAGCAGGAGCGGATCAAGACCAAGATGAAGAAGCGGCGCGTCCGCGCCGCCTGAGTTACCCCTGGACCCCGGCGCTCAGGCGGCCGCAGGTACGTTGCGCGCAGTGTCGGCGCCCTGAATGTGTGCGGCGATCAACGCTGCAAGTTGCGGCTGCAGCGCAGGCGGAAAGTCGTGGCCCATGCCCGGAATGACCTTCAGGCGCGCACCTCGAATGTGCTTCGCGGTATCGATCCCGGCCGCGAGCGGCACCAGCGGGTCGTCGCCGCCGTGGATGACCAGGGTTGGCGCAGTGATGCGCTTGAGCTGCGCGCGCCGGTCACCTGAGGCCATGATCGCCAGCAGCTGCCGCGCGGTTCCCGCCGGGTGATAACCCCGCTGGGCGACACGCAGCATCTGCTGATGCAGCCGTTCGCGTTCGCTCGGAAAGCCCGGGCTCCCGATCACGCCGAAGACCTGGACGAGGTGTGTCGCCAGCACATCGACATCGTCGGTGCGCGCGGGCCGGTGCAGGATCGCGCGCAGTGCGCGGCGCGAGCCCAGCGCGACGCGCGGAGCCGGGTTGCCACTCGACGACATGATCGAGGTGAGCGACAGCACGCGATCCGGATGCCGCGCCGCGAGCACCTGCGCAATCATTCCGCCCATCGAGGCGCCGACGATGTGGGCGCGCTCGACGCCGAGCGCGCCGAGCAGCGCGGCGGTGTCGTCGGCCATGTCATCGAGGGTATAGGGTGCCCTCACCGGCAACCGCAGCAGCGCCCGTGCAATCGCCGTGGGCAGCATCGAGGGCCGCCCCCCGCGAAGCTTGGACGAGTGACCGCAGTCGCGGTTGTCGAAGCGGATCACCCGCAGTCCGGCTGCCTGCAGTCGCTGCACGAAGCCATCCGGCCAAAGTACCGCCGGCATGCCGAGCCCCATGATCAGCAGCACCGGCACGCCGTTCGGCGGTCCGAGGTCTTCGACATCGAACGTCAGGCCGTTGGCCTGAACCTGTGCCATCAGGGAGCCTCCACATGATCCACGCTGCCGGCAGCGCGCGAGCCAAGTTCCCGCTGGCTCCTAGAACCAGCCTTTGCGTTTGGGATCGCGGTACAGCCAACTCAGCGCACCGCCGCGATCGAATGGCTGCCACTCACCCTCGCGCTGTGCGAGGCGATCCGCTATCGCGTACCACGCCAGTGCGTTGAGGCCGATTCCGAAGTGGCTCGCCTCGACCTCGATGTTATCGGTGTGCGCGCTCGGACGCTCGACGCTGCACTGCCAGGTGACGACACCGTCGGTGCGGCTGTAGATCGACGTCGTCGGCACGGGCGGAGGCAGCCGCAGCGGCTCGTGTATCTCGGGCGCGCCGATGCGATGGCCGGTGACGATCTCGTACAGCCGCCAGGCGTTGCTCGCCTTCGGATGTCCCGTGAATGGCGTTCCAAGCGTGATGACCTGGCGGATATCGCTCGGGAAGTCCTTGGCGAGTTCCCGGGCGTAGATGCCGCCCAGGCTCCAGCCGATCAGGCTGAGCTTGCGGCCATGCTTGCGCCGCACTTTGCGTACGCGATCCATGCAGTGCTCGAGCACACCGTCCTTCGGGCCGAGGTTCGACCCGTTCTCCCAGCCATAGGTCGCGTAGCCCTTGCCCTCGAGGAAGCGTCGTAATGGCTTGGTCGAGGTGTCTGACGCCATCAGCCCGGGAAACACGAGCACGGGGTGTCCGTCGCCCTCGGGGACCCGTTCGAGCCAGGGCGCGGCCAGCAGCGTGAAGCCGTATTCCCACGGCGCCCGCCACTCGAGCGCAAGGCGCACGAAGCCCGGCGCACGCATCATGTCGAAGTCGACCCAGTCGCTCGCGTTATGCATGAGTGTCAGGGAGTTCACTCGGATGAAGAAGCGCGCGCGCGCCGCCGGGCTGCGGCGCCGCTCTTTCGCGGTCGTGTCGGCAACTCGGCTGCTTGCGCATCGGTCGCGGCTGCGAGCTCGGCCAGCGCCTGATGCAGGCCGCGCGCCAAGGGTCGGGCGTCCGGTATGCCCACGCGTGCCGCGATGATGCCGAAATCGAGCGAGCCGGCGTAGCTCTGCAACGTGATATTGAGCCCAACGCCGTGCTCGACGATCGACACCGGCCAGTAGGTCCGTAGCCGCGCACCGGCGAGATACAGCGGTATTTCAGGACCGGGGACGTTCGAGATCACGAGATTTGCGATCGGCGGAATGCGATCGGCCAGCGAGGTGCGGCCATACAGCACCGCAGCCGCGGACAGCAGCCAGGGCAACCCGAGCGAGGGAAAGTCCGTCGGAATCACTCCCCTCAGGGCGCGCGTCACCTCCTTGGCCGCCTGCGTCGACACGCGTATCGCCTTCAGCCGTGCGAGCGGGTCGCTGATATCCGTTGCCAGCGATGCGAGGGTCATCGTCGCAAGTGTCGTGGCCTCGGTATTGCCGGCTTCGCGCAGAGACACGGGCATTGCAACGACGAGCGACTTCTTCGGAACGCCGCCGTGCGAGGCCAGATAGCGCCGCAGGGCATCGCTGATCAGCGCGAGCACGACATCGTTCAGCGTGACTTCGTGCGCCTGCGCGATCCGCCTCACTTCCGCAAGTGACAGCGACGCGGTCGCGAAACTGCGGCCCGGATCGATGACGCGGTTGAATGGCGTGCGCGGGCCGAGAGTCAGGTTGCGGCTGAATCCGGTCGAGCCGCGCAGCAGCTGCACTGCGACCCGGGCCATGGCCGGTATCCGGCGCACCAGATAGGTGGTCTGCGACCCCGTCACACTCATCGCGGTTCCGACCATCGCGACGAGGCCCGGACGATCGGTGCGGCGCCGCCGGGCGCGCTCCACCTTGCGCGGCTTCGGCGCGACGTCGAGCAGCGCCTGCGCGAGCGCGACGCCCGAGGCCCCGTCCAGTGTCGCGTGATGGACTTTGGTGTAGAAGGCGAGCCCGCCGTCCTGCAGGCCTTCGATCACGTGGAAGCGCCACAGCGGGCGGGTACGGTCGAGCGGCTGCGCGTGCAGCCGTGCAATCGCCGCTTCCAGCTGGGCCATGGTTCCAGGCGCCGGAAGCACGACGCGCACGACGTGTCGCTCGATGTCGACCTCGTGCGCGCGGATCCACACCGGATTCGCGAATTCGAGCGGCATCGCGGCGAGCTGGCGTGTGAACACCGGCGACAGATGCAGGCGACCCGCCACATGACGACGGACGCGGGCAAGGTAGTCGCCGCGTGGGGGATGATCGAGCAGGTGGAGCGCCCCCACGTGCATCGGCGTCGCGGGTGTTTCCAGATGCAGGAACAGCGCATCCAGGCCGGACAGTGGCTTCAAGCGTCTCCCCTGTGCGTTCTACTCGTGGCCGCTGTCCCCGAGATCCCTCCTAGACGCACTCGACACGCGGCGAGCGCATGGTAAACGCAAAGCGCGGTCGCCCAGCCCACCTAGAATCCCATAATGCGCATCGTATTCGCCGGAACACCCGACTTCGCTGCGCGCTCGCTGGCGGCGCTCGTCGCCGCGGCACCCGGGGAGGGCTGGACGGTTCCGCTGGTGCTGTCGCAACCCGACCGGCCCGCCGGCAGGGGCCTGCGGCTCGCGCCGAGCCCGGTGAAGACGCTGGCGCTGGCGCATGGCCTGCCGGTGGCAACGCCCGTGTCGTTGCGCAAGGGCGCGGAGGCCGACGACGCGCGCAGGCAGCTTGTCGCCGCTGATGCCGACGTGCTGATCGTCGCCGCCTACGGATTGATCCTGCCGCAGGAAGTCCTCGACATACCACGCGGGCTGCAGATAAAAGATGCATCGCGCCTGACTGCGATCAACGTGCACGCGTCGCTGCTGCCTCGCTGGCGCGGCGCGGCTCCGGTGGCGCGCGCGATCGAAGCCGGTGATTCGCAGACCGGTATCACGCTGATTCAGATGGACGCCGGGCTCGATACGGGACCGATGCTGCTGGCCGAGACGATCCACATTGCTGCGGACGACACGACTGAGCGCCTGACCAAGCGCCTCGCCGAGGCCGGCGCGCGGCTGCTGGTGCGCGCGCTGCAATCAGTGGCCACGCTGATCGCGCAGCCGCAACCGCAAACGGGCGTCACCTACGCCCACAAGATCGCGAAGGACGAAGCCGCGCTCGACTGGAGTCGGCCCGCCGTGGAACTCGAACGCAAGGTGCGTGCATTCGATCCCTTTCCCGTTGCACAGGCACAGCTGGGAACCACGGCGTTGCGCATCTGGCGCGCAACCGCGGTTGCCAGCCTCAGGCAGGCGATGCCCGGCACGGTGATCGATGCCGGACCTGACGGCATTGATGTCACCTGCGCCGCCGGCGCATTGCGGCTGCTCGAAGTCCAGCGGCCCGGCTCGCGACGCATGAGTGTGCGCGAATTCCTCGCCGGTCATCCAATCGCCGCGAACTCCCGCATGTCGGCCCATGCTGATGACTGAAGCCGGTGGCGCGCCGCCGCTCTCGCAGGTTCTCGGCAGCGCGGCCCGCGTCTGGCTCGGTTTCACCGGCGGCCATTCGCTCGACCGCGCGCTGGCTCAGCAGAGTGCGAACGCACCGCCGCGCCTGTCTGCCGCGACGCAGGACGCGAGCTTTGCGGCCGTACGCCACCGCGCACTGATCGAACGCGTGCTGGCGAAGCTCGCCACGAGGCCGCCTGCGCCCGAGGTTGCAGCGCTGCTGGCGGTCGCGTTGGCACAACTGCTCGGTGACCGCTATGCATCCCATACCGTCGTCGACCAGGCTGTCGAGGCGGCACACACGCAGTTCCGCGGCGTCGCCGGCTTCGTCAACGCGATTCTGCGCAGCTTCCTGCGGCGCCGCGACGAACTGCTCGGCGAACTGCAGCGTATCGACGAGGTGCGCTACAACGCCCCGGCATGGTGGATCCGCTTGATGCGCGAGGCGCAGCCAGCGGCCTGGCGCGAGATCCTGGAGTGCGCGCAGATGCCACCGCCGCTCGTGCTGCGGGTGAACCGGCGTCGCGTCAGCGTCGGCGACATCCTGCGACGGCTCGCGGATGCGGGTATGGATGCGACACAGATCGGCCTCGACGCGGTGTGGCTGCACCGACCGCGTCCGGTTGACGCGATTCCCGGCTTCGCCGAGGGCGACGTGTCGGTCCAGGATGCCGGTGCGCAGCTCGCGGCCGAGTGGCTCGACGTCACCGACGGCCTGCGGGTACTCGATGCCTGCGCCGCCCCTGGGGGCAAGACAGCGCATCTGGCCGAGCGTGCCGATCTCGACCTCGTCGCCGTCGAGCGCGATGCCGAACGCGCACGGCGCATCGACGAGAACCTCGTACGCATCGGGCGTCAGGCGCAGGTGCTGGTTGCGGACGCCGGCGAGGCGTCGCATTGGTGGGACGGCCGCCTTTTTGACCGGATCCTGCTCGACGCTCCGTGCACCGCGAGCGGCATCGTCCGGCGCCATCCGGACATCCCCTGGCTGCGCCGAAGGTCCGATGTTGCGCATTTGGCAACGGAACAGCGCGCCCTGCTCGACGCTTTATGGCCGCTGCTGAGGGTGGGTGGTAGATTGCTTTACGTCGTGTGTTCGGTGTTCCCGCAGGAAGGCAGCGAGCAGATCACGCAGTTCATCGGGCGACATGCGGATGCCGTTCCGCGCGCTCTGCCGGGCGGGGCGTCCAGCGTCCAGCTGCTGCCTACCGCGACTGGGGGCGAACGCTGGGTCGAGGGATCCATGTGGCCGACGCTGCACGACGGGTTCTTCTACGCAAGCCTCGAGAAATCCCGATGACCTTGGCCTCCGCATTGCGCGCCTCGCTCGTCACGCTGCTGCTGTGCGGCGCGACGCTGCCGGCGCGCGCGGATGAACGGATCGGAGTCATCGCAGCGGCGCTCGAGCCGATCCCCGGCGGCGGCGGAGTGGCGCTCAATGCCACTTTCGAGTTCGAGATGCCGCAGGTGCTCGAAGAAGCCGTGCAAAAAGGCATCGCCGTTTACTTCAACATCGAGTTCGAGCTGTTCCGCAAGCGCTGGTACTGGCTGGATCGCAGGATCAGCTCAAGTACGCTGACCTATCGCCTCTCGTTCAGTCCGCTCACACGCCAGTACCGGCTCTCCCGCGGCGGCCTCTCACAGCCGTTCGAATCCCTCGAGGAGGCACTTGGCCTGCTGAAGAGCGTGCGGCAATGGAAGGTCGTCGAGCCGGGCGTGCTGTCGCCGCGCGACAGCTATGAAGCCCAGGTGCGCATGCGACTCGACGTGACGCAGCTGCCGAAGCCCTTCCAGGTCAACGCAATCACGAATCGCGAATGGAACCTCGCATCGGACTGGCACGAGCTCGCCGTGCCGCCG
>Ga0335084_10000997_pt1 | contig 25636 bp, 21 predicted proteins | sample Lox_Sample_44_FD_206721 | JGI IMG/M metagenome (GOLD analysis project Ga0335084, IMG submission 206721) | Soil microbial communities from Loxahatchee National Wildlife Refuge, Florida, United States - Lox_Sample_4.4 | ecosystem: Environmental > Terrestrial > Soil > Wetlands | place: USA... | reverse complement strand
TTCGCGTGCTGCAACCGGGGCAAGAAGTCGGTAACCGTGGACCTCTCGACGCCGCCGGGACAGAGCATCGTACGCCGCCTGAGCGGGCTGTGCGACGTGGTGATCGAAAACTACAAGGTGGGCGATCTGGCGCGGTATGGACTCGACTTCGCCGGACTGCGTGCCGTCAACCCGCGCCTGGTGTACTGCTCCATCAGCGGCTATGGGCAGAGCGGACCGTACAGCACTCGGGCCGGCTACGATCCGATCGCTCAGGCCATGGGCGGGTTGATGAGTGTGACCGGCGAGCGCGATGAGCTGCCCGGGGGAGGACCCCAGCGAGTCGGCGTCGCCGTGACGGATCTGCTCACGGCGTCCCACGCCGTCTCGGCTATCCTCGCTGCGCTATGGGATCGGGAGCGCACTGGTGAGGGGCAGCATGTGGACCTGGCGCTGCTGGACGTTCAGGTCGCAGCCATGATCAACATCGCGCAGGCCTTCCTGTCGGCTGACGTCATCGCTGCGCGCAACGGGAACGCCCACCCCAGCGTCGTGCCCTCCCAAGCTTTCGATTGCTCCGATGGGAAACTCATGCTGGTAGCGGGGAACGATGGCCAGTTCGCAAAGCTGTGCGAGCTCATCGGCCAGCCCGAGCTGGCGCGGGACCCGAGGTTCGCGACCAATGGAGCGCGCGTACGCAACCGGGAGCAGATCACCTCGGCGCTGCAGCGGCTGCTGGGTCTGAACACCGTTGCCTACTGGACCGATACGCTGGCCAAGGGCGGCGTGCCCTGCGGGCCGATCAACGACATCGCGGAAGTGTTCGCGGACCCCCAGGTCCGGCACCGCGGCATGCGGGTTGAGGTCGAGCATCCGCTGGTCGGCGCGTTGCCGGTCGTTGCGAGCCCGCTACGGCTGTCGCGCACGCCGGTCGAGTATCGGTTGCCGCCGCCGTTGCTGGGCCAGCACACGGAGGAAGTGCTGAGTGGCCTGCTGCGAATGGACGCGCGCGAGATCGCTTCGCTTCGCAGCGACGGAGTGATCTGAGCCGCCCGTTGGCAGACACGCATGCCCGTCCGCCTCCGTAAAGTACAGGCGGACGCGGGCGCCGGGACGAGGTAAGGACCCGCCAGTGTCCAGCCGGGGCTGGCACCTGGAAGCGTATGAACTCCCCGCACGCGGCCGCAGCTTGCCCCGATAGGGGCGCGAGGCGCCTTAATAAGCGCTGCGGTCTCGGAGCACCAGCAGAATCGTCCGCAGTAGGATCTTCAGATCCAGCCGCAGCGACCAGTTGCGCAAGTACGCAAGGTCGTACTCGATGCGCTCCCGCATCTTGTCTATGGTATTGGTTTCCCCGCGCAGTCCGTTCACTTGAGCCCATCCGGTGATTCCCGGCTTGACCTTGTGCCGCACCATGTAGCCGTTGATCAGCTTGCGGTACATCTCGTTGTGGGCCACCGCATGCGGGCGCGGTCCGACGACGCTCATGCGCCCTTGGAGCACGTTGATGAACTGCGGCAGCTCATCCAATGAGGTTCGCCGCAGGAACCGGCCGAAGGGCGTGATCCGGTCGTCGTCTCGCGTCGCCTGCCGGACCTGGTCCCCGTCCTCCATGACGGTCATGGTCCGGAATTTGTATACCGCGATCTCCTTGCCGTCCAGACCGTACCGCCGCTGTTTGAACAGCACCGGGCCGCGCGACGACAGTTTGACCCCGAGCGCGATGACGAGCAGGAGCGGCAAGATCAACACGAGACCCGCGGCGGCCAGCATGTAGTCGCTCAGCGACTTGAGCAGTCCGTTCACGCCGTAGAAAGGGGTCTCGCATACGGCGACCACGGGGATGCCGTCAATTGAGTCCATACGCGCCTGGATCAGGTCGAAGGTGAAGATGTCCGGGACGAAATAGATCGACGCGGTCGTGTCGCGCAGTTCGTTCAGCAGCTTGTGAATGCGCGGCTGGGATGCCATCGGCAGCGTGATGTAGATCAGTTCGACATGGTGCTCCTTGACATAGCCGGGCAGGCGGCTCAGCGTGCCAAGCAACGGGACACCGTCGATCTGTACGCGCCGTGCCTCGCTACGATCGTCGAATACACCGACCAAGCGCACCCCGAGCCCGCGCCCCGAGACGAGTTGCTTGGCGAGCTTCGCGCCTAGCTCGCCCGCGCCCGCGATCACGGCGTTGCGCTGAACTCCGTCCATGGCCAGCACCTTGGGCAGTAGCTGCCTCAGCATGGCGTGGCTGAGGAACAGGAAGACCGGCACGCCCATCGCCCAGGCTGCGACCATGCTGGGAGGGAACAATCGCACGTACCCGCTCGCGTAACCGAAGAACAGGAGGATCAGCAGGACGATAGACCAGTTGAGAATCACCTCGCGCGCCAGAACGGGCAACGAGCCGGCCGGGTAGACGGCCCCCGGGAATGTGAGCGAAAAGACGATCAGCGCCAGGATGAGGTAAGGCCCCTCGAAGGGCCGCCCGTAGAGATGCGCGACGACCAGCAGGAGCCCGAGCGCGATGATCGCGTCGAGCGAAGCGCGGACGATCGCCGACGCGGAAAGCTGGCGCCGCACGACCAGTGGACCGCCATCATCGGGTCCGATCCCGGTGCGGGTGTGGTCCGATGCCAAGCGCTGTATCACGGCGGATCTCGTCGGAGGCTGCGTCAAATTGATGTCGCCCTCCCGCGGCGGCCCCACCACAAGAAGAGCCACCGGCGCGGACGCGTCAAGCGGGTTGCAAGGTGGACACCATAGGCCGCGGGGTCCCTGTTTGGCTCACTGACATCGACACACCGATCGCGGACGACGCCGTAGCGTTGACTCTGCCATTCAGGCGCGGGCGGATCGGGGCGCTCTAGACTCCCCTATGCAACATCGATGCCGGGCCGATTACAGCAGTGGCGGGTACGGTCAGGCACGCCGTGCGGCTTTGAGGGGGGGCCGATCCGTCGCCAACTCCATGCTGGGTGGTGCTGGCGCCGACGGACCGCGCGGCTTGCAGGCGCGAGGTCGATGAGTGCGACTGCTGCGCAGGGACGTCGGCGCGAGGCAACGGCCACTGGACAGCATGCGGGATTGGGGATGGCTGTTGGCCCCAAGCGGGGCCGGATCCACCTCGTCCTACGCCTGCGTATAGACCATCCGATTGCTTGACGCCTCTAGAGGCGGGTGCTACAAGGCGATAACAGACATGTCAAGAGGAGGTCTTACACTGCTTCGCTGCTGGCACAGCCTTCGCAGTATTCCGACCAAATCAAGCGGTCTTCTGCAGAATGGCAATGGAGATGCAACGTCCTATGATGACGCAGGCGCAAACCTATTTCCGTGGTCGCAGTCGCGGCTTCACCCTGTTGGAGCTGCTGGTCGTCATCGTGATCATCGGCTTGCTGGTGAGCTATGTCGGCCCGCGGCTCTTCGGCGAGGTAGGCAAGTCCAAGGTCCAAGTCACACGCGCGCAGATGGACTCCTTCGAGAAGGCGCTCGACCAGTATCGTCTGGATACCGGCCACTATCCCACCACCGAGCAAGGCTTAAATGCCCTGGTGACCCCTCCCAACAGCGAACCCAACTGGCACGGTCCTTACCTACGCAAGGCGGTTCCACCGGACCCCTGGGACCGGCCATACATCTACCGCCAGCCGGGCGAGCACGGCGAGTACGATCTGGTGTCCTTGGGCAAGGACGGGCAGGTGGGAGGCACGGGCGAAGACGCTGATATCACCAATTACTGAAACGGGAGCGTACGCGGCGAGATACAGGGAGGAGCGAGACCGGGGACTGGAAGGAGGCGCCTGGAATCGCTTCGAGACCCCCTGTGCTCGACCCGGCCCAGAAATTGCGGTTATGGCAGATCCATGCGCTATCACGTGAAAGCCGTAAAGTCGGGCGGCGTAGTTTCCTTGTCGCTCGACGCCCGAGACGACCGGGACGCGAGTGAGCAGGCGCAGGCCCAGGGGTACATGGTCCTCGCAATCAAGCGCGTGCGGGCCCTGGCGTTGCCGCAGTTCGCGAGAACAGCACGTTTCCCGCTCGTGCTGTTCACCCAGGAGCTGCTCGCGTTGCTCCGCTCTGGGATCAGCCTGATGGAGGCGCTGGAGACGCTGGCAGAGAAGGAGTCCCGCGGCGCCACCGCGGTTCTTCTTGCCGGCCTGACGGAACGGCTCAAGGAAGGGCAGTCGTTCTCGACGAGCCTGCAATCGTTTCCGCACGCATTCCCGGAGCTGTACGTGGCGACGGTACGGGCCAGCGAGCGAACCGGCAGCCTTCCGGAGGCCCTCTCACGCTTCGTCGTGTACCAGACGCAGCTGGACTCCGTGAAGAAGCACCTTGTCAGCGCCTCGATCTACCCCGCGATCCTGATCGTCGTCGGCGGGCTCGTCTGCCTGTTCCTGCTCGGCTACGTGGTGCCGCGTTTTGCCCACATCTACCAGGACATCGGGGGGGACTTGCCGGGGCTCACACAGCTGCTCATGGCCTGGGGCGTGTTCGTCGAGGCACACGGGTCGTGGCTGGCCGGGACACTGGCCGCTGTCGTGGCCGGGTTGGCGGTGTCGTTACGCCGGCCCGGGTTCAGGCAATGGATCAGCCGCCAGTTCCTGCGCATCCCGGCCGTTGGCGAGCGGGTCCGGGTGTACCAGTTGACGCGCTTCTATCGAACCGTGGGCATGCTGCTTTCGGGGGGCACGCCCGTGACCCAGGCTTTGACGCAGGTGTCCGGTCTGCTCGACCAGGAATTGCGCCAGCGGCTCTCGCTTGCGACGCGCAACATCCGAGAGGGTCAGACGATCTCCGCGTCGCTCGACGGACAATCGCTTACGACACCGGTCGCGCTGCGCATGCTGCGCGTTGGAGAGCGGACGGGGCAGATGGGCGAGATGATGGAACGCATCGCCGCCTTCCATGAGGAGGAACTGGCGCGCTGGGTCGAGCGCTTCACGCGCGTGTTCGAGCCACTGCTGATGGCGACGATCGGCATCGTGATCGGCGGGATCGTGGTGCTCATGTACTTCCCGATCTTCGAATTGGCCGGCAGCATCCAATGAACCCGAAAGAGCTGTCTCGCGCGCCATTGATCCTCCCCGAGGAGATCGTGCGCGCCCGCGCGGCGGCTCAGGCGGCGGGCAAGCGCACAGTGGAGGTCCTGGAGGAGCAGTCGGGTCTGCCACCTGAGGCGTACGCGGCCGCGCTGGGTGCGACGCTCGGGTACGCGGTCGCCTCGATGCGCGATCTCGACGGCTTGGAGCCGGCCTTCGATATTCTGCCTTATACGGATGCGGTGTCGCGCGGATGCGTCCTGTTCCGCAGTGAGGCCGATGCGCAGATTCTGGTCTTCGGCGATCCGTTCGATCCGGCCCTGCGGCCATGGGCGGAGGAGCACGTGCCCGATGCGCTGGAGTGGCGTTTGGCGCACCCGGCCGACGTGGCGGCATATCTGGCCCGGCACGGTGAAACCGTGCGCGCGATGGACTCGGTGCTCACGGAGGCCGCGCACGATGAAGGCAGCCGCAGCCGGCTCGAGGAGTTGTCGCTCAAGACGATCAGCGAGGCGGAAAGTCCAGTCGTCCGGCTGGTGCACTCGACGCTATACGATGCGTTGCGGGGCGGCGCCAGCGATATTCACCTCGAGACCAGCGCCACGCAGCTCGTGATCAAGTACCGGCTCGATGGCGTTCTGAGCGCTGTGGGCACGGCGCAAGGCCTGGATATGGCCGAGCAGGTGATCTCGCGCATCAAGGTGATGGCCGAGCTCGACATCGCCGAGCGTCGTATCCCGCAGGACGGCCGCTTCAAGGTTCTCGCTCAGGGCCGCGAGATCGACTTCCGGGTGTCCGTGATGCCGAGCATCTTCGGCGAGGATGCCGTGTTGCGTATCCTCGACAAGCAGAGCCTGACTGACCACGTGAAGGGGTTGAGCCTGGATGCCCTCGGCTTCGACCGGCCATCCGTATCCACGCTGCGGCGGCTGTCGAGCGAGCCCTACGGCATGCTGCTGGTGACCGGTCCCACGGGCAGCGGGAAGACCACGACGCTGTACGCGGCCATCACCGAGATCAACCACGGTTCGGACAAGCTGATCACGATCGAAGACCCGGTCGAATATCAGCTACCCGGGGTGCTGCAGATTCCGGTGAACGAGAAGAAGGGCCTCACTTTCGCTCGGGGCCTGCGCTCGATCCTGCGGCATGATCCCGACAAGATCATGGTGGGCGAGATCCGCGATCCGGAGACCGCGCAGATCGCCGTGCAGGCGGCGCTGACCGGACATCTCGTGTTCACGACCGTGCACGCCAACAATGTGTTCGACGTCATCGGGCGTTTCACGCACATGGGCGTGGACCCCTACAGCTTCGTGTCCGCTCTCAACGGCATCGCTGCGCAGCGGCTGGTGCGCGTCAGCTGTACTCACTGCGCCCAGGACGTCAAAGCGGATGCCCAACTCCTGGCCGAGTCAGGTCTGACCGCTGACCAGGTGCAGGGATGGACGCTGCGCGCAGGCCGCGGCTGTGGGCACTGCCGCGGCACCGGTTTCCGGGGACGCAAGGCCATCTCGGAGATCATGGTGCTCAACGATGAGATCCGCGAGTTGATCGTGGCCCGGGAGCCGATCCGGCGCGTGAAAGAGGCCGCGCGCAAACAAGGCACCCGCTTCCTGCGCGAGGCCGCGCTGGAAGTGGTCCGCCTCGGGGAGAGCACGCTGCAGGAGATCAACCGTGTCACGCTGGTTGGCTGAGCTCCCGGTCGGCGAGACTCTGCACGTCGAGCTGCGCCCGGGCGAGGTGAACATTGCCCGACGCCCGGCGCTTTGGTGGCGCGCGGCGCCGCCGGCCCGATCGATCAAAGTTGCGGCCGACGCCTCCCCCGGACCACAGCTCCGCGGGAGCGTGGAGCCCTGGCGGCCCAGTGTCGAGACCCTGGCATTGGGCTTGCGTGGGGCCGGCCGCCGTGCCGGACCGGTAGCCGTGGTGCTGTCGGACCACTTCGCGCGCTACGTGCTGCTGCCCTGGAGCGAGAGCTTGGTGACTGACGCGGAGCGCCTGGCGTTTGCCCGTCACGCGTTCCGCGAAGTCTATGGCCAGGCCTCCGAAGGCTGGGAGGTGTGTCTCGACGAGCAGCCCGCGGGACGGCGGTCCTTCGCTGCCGCCGTCGACAGGGAGTTGCTCAGTCGTCTGCGCGATGTCGTGTCACAGGCCCGCGGCCAACTGGTCTCGGTGACGCCCGCGCTCGCGGACTGCATCAACCGGCATCGACGCGTCCTGACGGAGCCGGAGTTCTGTCTAGCCACGGTCGAGCCCGGACGCATCACTTTCGCGTTCCGGACCAGCACGGGATGGACCGCAGTACGCGGTCGCCGCATGGACGGCGCCCTGCCCGAGGTGTTGCCGACGCTCCTAAAGCAAGAGGCGATCGCCAGCTCGGTCGCGGACGCCGGGACGATTTACTTGTGTGCGGCCGGCCTGGAGGACGTGCCACCGTTCGGTGTCCCGGGCTGGAAGCTGGTGCGTTTGCCCCAGAAGCGATCCCCCGCGCGCGGCGTGAGGCTCAGCGCACTCCCGCTGCTCTCTCGGCTCGGGCTGAAAGGATAGAACGGCGAGGCAGGGCACGCGACCGAAATGGCCATCCATCGCATCGAACTGGATTTCCTTCATCCCGCGGGCAGGGGGTTCGCGCTGAGCCGGCTGCTGCTGGCGGCAGGAGCGATCGCCTTGCTGACCGCGATCGGTTATCAGCGCGAGCTGGGCCGCCAGGTGACCGTCCGCCAAGCGGAACTGGAGCAGCTGCGCGGGCTGGCGAGCCGTTCGCTGCCCCGACTCACCGAGCGTGACGCCGACACGCCCGAGCTGAGAGACCAGATCAAGAAAGCGAACGGTGTGCTGCAGCAGATGAACATCCCCTGGGGAGACTTGTTCGCCGCGATCGAATCGGCCGAAGATGCCCAAGTCGCATTGCTCGCTGTGCAACCGGACCCGCGCAGCAGCAGCGTCCTCATCGGCGGCGCTGCACGCACGCTCCCAGCCATATTCGAGTATATGGCGCACCTGGAGCGCACCGGGCGGCTCCGCGACGTGGTGCTGACCAGCCATGAGGTGAAGACCAAGGAGCCGGGCCAGCCCGTCGCCTTCACCCTCAACGCCGCGTGGCAGGACGCACGATGAACCTTCCCACCGCGAGTACGGCCTCGTGGACGCTCAGGCGATGGTTGATCCGCCTGCGATGGCCGGGCCTGGCGGGCCTCGTGTTGCTGGTGTGTGCGGCCGGCGTGGCCGGCTTCTCGATTCAATCCACGCGGCACCGTCTACATGGGCTGAGCCAAGAGGCCGCTGCGATGGCATCGCGACTCGGCGCGCGCGGCGCCGGGGGCGCGCCGACGAGTGGGCGGACGCAGCTTTCCAACTTCTATGCCTTCTTTCCGCTGACCGTGAACCTCCCCGAATTGCTGGGGCGCATCCACCGCTCCGCCCGCCAGCATGGCCTGCTGCTGGAGAAGGGCGAATACCGGCTCGCGCGCGAGCTCGATTTCCGGCTCGCGCGCTATCAGGTGACGCTGCCGGTCCGCGGCGACTATGCAGATGTGCGCGGGTTCGTCGACGACGTGCTGGATGCCGTGCCCGCTTCCGCCCTCGACGAATTGACGATGAAGCGCGAGGGCGTCGAGCAGCCGGACTTGGAGGCAAGAGTGCGCTTCACGCTGTTCTTGGCGACCGAGTGATGAGCGGCGACTACCAACGACTGGAGCGCGAGAACCGGCGATGAGCCCCAGAGTGCGTGTGGGATTGCTGGTCGGCGCGCTGTTGCTCACAGTGGGAGCGGTGCGCTGGTCCGACAGTCTGACCGACGTACCCGAGGCGAGCGCCGGCGCCGTGGTGGAGAGCACGCCGCGCACGCGTTCCACCGAAACGCCCGCTCGGTCGGCTGCGCCGGCGACGCCGGCACTCGACCTGAAGAAGCTCCAGCGCCATCGGGCTGCGAGCCCGGATGCGGATCCGTTCGGCGCGCGTAGTTTTCGGCCGGCTCCACCCAAACCCACTGCACCTACCCCAGCAGCCCTCGCAGCGGCCGCCGCTGCTCCACCGCCGCCTCCTACGCCACCGCCCGCCCCGCCGTTGCCTTTCGTGTACATGGGGCACCTATCCGAGGGCGCCGATACGACGGTGTTCCTGATCAGCGGAGAGCGCAACCTGGTGGTGAAACCGGGTGACGTGATCGACAACACCTACAAGCTGGAAGAGGTCAACGACCGCGCCTTGGTGCTGACCTATCTGCCGCTCAGCCAACGGCAAACCCTTCCTATCGGAGCCCAGTGATGGCCTGTCCTTCTCGCTTGTTGCTGCTCGTCTTATGCCTACTGCTGAGTTCGTGCGCGGGATATCGGGCGTATACGCAAGGTGAGGAGTTGATGGCCGGGGGTGACACCGTCGGCGCCGTGGCCAAATATGAACAGGCCGTGAAGGAGGCGCCGGACAATTACCTATACCGCAAGAACTACGAGCAGGCGAAGAGACTGCTCGTCGCGCGGCTGGTCGCCGAGGGCGACCTGTTCCGGGCTTCTCGAGACTTGGACAGGGCGGAGACCGACTATCGGAGAGCACTGCAGTACGACCCCAACAATCGGCCGGCGCAGATAGGCCTCGCCCTGATCGACCAGAGGCGCAAGAACCTCGTCACCGTGGCGGCTGCGGCTGCGGACGTAGGCGCGGGCGCGCTGGACAAGGCGGAGTCCGCCCTGCGCGCGGTACTCGCTCAGGAATCCAACCTGCTCGAGGCGCGCGAACTACTCGACCGCATCTACGAGCAGCGCGCTGCGGCTGCGGCGGAAGTGCGCCAGCCGGGCCTAAAGTCGGCCTTCACGAAGCCCATCACACTCGAATTTCGCGACGCGAGCTTGAAGTCGGTGTTCGAGGTCATCTCCCGCACTTCGGGCATCAACTTCGTCTTCGACCGCGATGTCCGCGCCGACACCAAGATCAACATCTTCGTGCGCAACACCTCCTTGAATGACGTGGTCAGGCTGATCCTCGCCACCAATCAGCTCGACCGCGTCCTGCTCAACGAGAACTCGGTGCTGATCTACCCCAACACGCCGGCGAAGCAGAAGGAGTATCGCGAGCTGGTCGTACGCAGCTTCTACTTGGCCAACGCCGACGTGAAACAAGCGGTCAACCTGGTCAAGGGGATGGTCAAGACCCAGGACGTGTTCATCGACGAGAAGCTGAACATGATGGTCGTAAAGGACACTCCCGAGGCGATGAGCGTCGTCGCGAAGCTGGTGCGCGCACTCGACCTGGCCGAGCCGGAGGTGATGCTGGACCTGGAGGTGCTGGAGGTCTCGCGCGCCAGGCTGCAGACGATAGGGATCCAGTGGCCGACGAGCATCAGCTATGGCAATGTCCCCCTTTCCAACACCAGCGGCACGGACTCGAACGGGAACCCAACACCACCTCCCAATATCCCGTTGAACACTACAAAAGGCCTGATGGCGTTCACCGCCAACCCGCCGATCGTCGCCACCCTGACGGGGCAGGACGCCGATGCCAAGCTGCTGGCCAACCCCAGGGTCCGCGTGAAGAACCGCGAGAAGGCGAAGGTCCATATCGGTCAAAAGGTCCCCGTGATCACGACCACCTCTACCGCCAACGTCGGTGTGTCCTCCTCAGTCAGCTACCTCGACACAGGCCTTAAGCTGGATGTGGAGCCCAACATCTATCTGCGCGACGATGTCGCCATCAAGGTCGGGCTGGAGGTGACTAACATCATCAAGCAGGTGCAGGTGCCTGGGGGCACGTCGGGCGGCACCACCATCGCGTACCAGCTCGGGACGCGCAACGCCGCGACCGTGCTACAAATCCGGGACGGCGAGACGCAAATTCTGGCCGGGCTGATCGAGGACGACGATCGCGTCAGCGACACGAATGTGCCCGGTCTCGCCAATATCCCCATCGTAGGCCGGCTGTTCAGGAACCAGTCGACCGACCGGGAAAAGACCGAGATCGTCCTGCTCATCACCCCTCACATCGTCCGCACGATCAACTGGCCGCAGAGTGCGGTGCTCGAGACACCTGTGGGCACCGATTCGGCGATCGGCAGCCCGGTCCTGCGAATCGGGCAGACGGCTCCCGGCGCGCTCGCGCTCGCCTCAGCGCAAGGCCCCGGCGGACCGCAGCGCTTGTTCCCGCAGGGTGCAACAGCGCCTCCTCCGCCAGTGGTTGCGCCCGTGGCGCCGCCTGGCGCTGGCGCCCCGCCCCCGGGGCCGACGGGACCCGTGGCCATCGCGCAGCCGCCGGATGTGACCCAGCCCCCCCCCGCACTACTGATGGCGGCGCCGCTCGCGGTGCGCAGCGGGAACGAGGTCCTGGTTTCGATTGGCCTCCCGCCCGGGACGGCGGCGGTGAGCGCACGACTGGAGCTGGCCTACGATCCCGCCCAACTCGAACCGGTGGGGTCGGCCGTGTCCGCGCCCGGTCGGTTGCCGCTGAAAGTGGACGGCAGCATCTCCGTACGGTTCAAGGTGCTAGCCGGATCGGGCAAGGCACAGATCAGCGCCGACAACGTCGTCGGCCTGGATGCCACAGGCGCCAATGTCGCTATGCTGCCCCCGCCGCCAGTGGAGATCTCCATTACGCAGTAGCGGTGGTTGTCCGCTGCGCGAGAGCAAGTCACTTGAGCGGGTAACGGCGTGTCTTCCTCATCTCCGAGTCGTTCCCGCGGACGTAAGAGCGGCTCGCGGCGACGGTTGCGTTGTGGCGGCGATCTCGCGCGTCGCGCCTCGCGCACCCGCTATTGTCTTCCGCCCGTAGACCGGGCCGGCTTCACTCTCATCGAGCTGATCGTCGTCGTTGCTGTCATTGGCATTTTGGCGTCCGGGCTGCTTGCCTTGTCGGAGCTGGCCGCGCAGCGCTCCCGAGAGCAGGACCTCCGTGCCGGGTTGCGGGAGATCCGCACGGCCATCGATGCCTATAAGCAGGCGACGGACGAGGGCAGGGTGATGAAACAGATCGATCAGTCGGGCTACCCCCCGTCGCTGGATGTGCTGGTGTCGGGGGTACCGGACGAGAAGACTCCGGACAAGCGAAAGATCTATTTCCTGCGCCGTCTGCCCCGAGACCCGTTCGTCGACGATCCCAACGTAGCCGCGCAAAAGACGTGGGGGCTGCGCAGCTACGCGAGCGCGCCCGACGACCCGCATGAGGGTGATGATGTGTTCGATGTCTACTCGAAATCCACCAAGAAGGGGTTGAACGGAATGCCCTACAACCAGTGGTGAACGAAGCCAAGCCGGACAAAACCCGCCTGGGGCGCAGGGCGCGGCCGTGCCGGTCCGCCCCAGGCCTGCGGGCCTCGCAGGCGGTTGCGCGCGCGCCGGAATGCCTGAGGCGCCGAACCGCCCGCATGGGGAGAGGGAGCGCCGCCTTTACGCTCATCGAGCTGATCATCGTACTCGCCATCCTGTCGCTACTCCTGACCATTGCCGTGCCCCGCTACTTTACGCACGTGGAACGGACAAAAGAGGCGACGCTGAAGCAAGACCTGAACGTGATGCGCGATGCGATTGACAAGTTTCACGGCGATAAGGGGCGCTATCCCGATTCGCTTGAAGAGTTGGTGAGCCAGCGATATATCCGCAACGTTCCGATAGATCCGATCACCGACGCCACCGGAACCTGGAAAGTGATCGCTCCTCCCGACCCGGATACCAAGGGAGCCGTATACGACGTCAAGAGCGGCGCCGAGGGGAACGGCTTGGACGGTAAACCGTATTCGGAGTGGTAGTACTTGCCGCCCCCGCCAGGGGTTTCGTTGCAGCGGCGCATCAGGCCCCCTGTCGCGGTGGACGCTCCGCTCCCAGGCAGCGCCGTCTTACGACGGGTGCACGCGCCTCGAGCCCCAAGCGGACCAAGTTCGCCCGGCGCTGACACCTAGCGGGCGGGGTGCTGCCAGTTGCCCGCCCGCCCCGGATCACTCCGCTGCCATGCGTCTGACATGGTTTCGAAACGTTCCGTGGTCATCATCACCGGGTGTCGTTGTGCTCAATCATGCCGCACGCAGCCGTCGGGGGCACACCGATCCGTTGCTGAAGCGAGCCGTCGCGATGTCAGACGAACCCAGGATTCGTTCCCGCACAGAGCTCGACATGCTGCTCGTGAATCTCGAGACCGCCGTTGCGGTCGCGAAGCGCTCCGATTTCTTTTCCTGGGTGCAGGGAGTGTTTCAAGGGATGCTGGCGCATGAAGTGCTGGTGTGCGGCATGCCTTTTCCGCCCGTCCAGCGATGGCGCTTTGAATGGCTCGGGAGCTACCCCATCCCGGAGCAACGGCTCTCCGAGCTGTACCGCACCGACCGAGGAGCGATGCACTCGCTCGTGGCGTTATGGCAGGACGGTGGGGGTGCCCCGCTGTTGCTGAGCGCGGAGCCACCGGCGCAGGCGCGAGGGTTGGTCCTGTCCGTCACCGAGGAGTTACGGCGGCTTGATCTCGGAAACGGGATCGCGCACGGCGTTGCCGGCCTGGATGGAAACGCAGCCTGCTTCTTTGCCTTCTTCAAGCTGAAGGACGCGGCGGGCGAGCGGGAAGCCCGGATGCTCCAGTTGCTCGCACCCTATCTGTACACAGCGTGGCTACGGGCCAATCTCGAGCGGGTCGCAGCGCCGGGTACGCACCGAGCGGCGTCAGCGGTCATCCTGACTACCCGCGAGGCGGAAGTTCTGAACTGGGTGGAACATGGCAAGAGCAACAGCGAGATCGCTCAGATCCTCAGCATCAGCCATCTGACGGTCAAGAACCACATCCAGAAGATCCTGCGCAAGCTCGAAGTCAGAAACCGTGCGCAGGCGGTGGCGAAGGGCATCACCCTCAACTTGATCCGCCTGCGCGGCGTGCCCGGACGCGGCTAAGCTCAACGCAGCCGGTCCGCCGACCGAGGTTTACGGCGCCGGCCGACGGCCAACGCCGCGAGACGGTTTCCCTATCCCAGAGCGTTGGGCCGATTGCGGCCGGCGTTAACCGCGCCACCCTCCGCAACTAGCAAGCGGTCGCGTTGCAGCTGCGCCCATGCAAGTGCCCCGGCCGACCTCTGGGTGGGGCGTTACAGGCAATACCCATCGAGCAAACCCATCTCGCGCGTGATCCGGATCCGCGCGACGAAAGCGTCATCTCCTGATCGGCGCTCCAGGCGGTAGTCCGGCGGCCGGGGTCCTTTGGCCGGCGTTTTGCTTTCCGTTCCCGCGCGCGTCCGCCTGAGATCCAGCCCCCCTGGCGTGGGCAATGAAGGACGCCACCGCCGGCTCAGTGGGCACGGAACGCACCGTGATCGGAGGCCGATGGGCGCTGATTTTCGACCGTGCCACCCCAGGGTTGGTCGCTCCAGGAGTCTGCGTCCGAGCAAGCAGCTTGCGGCTTGGATCGATGCAGTCGTTGTCACCGGCGTTGCGCGGCGCCGGTAGACGCTCCGTTCAGAGATTGGGAAACGGCGTGAAGTTTGTGGCGCAACATTCTGATTTTCTGAGAGTTGACGCCACCTAATCGTCAACGCAAGGACGTGGGCTCGGGCCTGGCCACACGGTTAGTTCTGCTCGCGCTCGCGGCCCCTTCGTCGCCGGCGTTCGCCATGGACGGCGACACCTGGTTCCTGCGCGGGTTCGGCAGTCTTGCCTATGACAGCAACGTGTTTCGGGTGTCCGACGACCTGAACCCGAACGTCGTGCTGGGCGAGCCGTACGAGGGCGATGTCATATTGGGCTACGGCGTAGGCGCTCGGCTCAACCTTCCGGTGAGCCGACAGTTGTTTCGCGCGGACGCGTCGGTCACGCAGTATCACTACGAGCGCTTCGATCAGCTCGATTTCACTGGCTACGCGGTGAGCGGCTCGTGGGACTGGCGGGCTGGAGATGACTGGTATGGGCAGTTGGCGCTTGATAGCCAACGAGAGCGGCAACCCTACTCGAGTGCGATTCGGATCTCCACGCCCTTTCTTCTCGATTCGTACCGTGGCCGGGCCGATGCCCGCTACGCTTTGACCCCGCGCTGGGAATTGGAGGCCGGGATCGGGTATTACTCCTATCGCTACCCGACCCCGGCGCTAAAGGTGGGCGATTTCTCGTCTTGGACACAGGAGGTTGCCGCGAACTACAAGTCGCCACAGGGCAACTCTACGGGGGCACGCCTGCGCTATGAAGAAGGCGAATGGCCCAACCGCCCGCCGAGCACGGCATCGTTGTTCGACAACCAGTACAGTCAAACCACGCTCTCGGCGGTGATCAACTGGCAGCTGAGCGGCCGTTCGCAGCTCTCCGGAGACGTCGGTTACACCCGGCGCACGCATCCCACGGCGAGCGACCGCGATTTCGCCGGTTTGTCCGGGCTGCTGAACTACGACTACCTGGTGTCCGGCAAGCTTACGATCCGCGCGACGGCGTTTCAGACCATCGGCCCGATCGAGGATGTAGTCGCGAGCTACGTGCGCCAGCGGGGGGTCGGGGTTACACCGATATACCAGCTGACGAGCAAGACGACGGTGCAGCTGAACGCGGGATGGCGGCGGGACTATTACCTCGGCAACTCGCTTGGCGTCGGGTATCCCCAGAGGCAAGACATCATCTGGTCAATCGGCCCGGCTGCCATATCGCAACTGACCAGGCTGTTCTCGGTGTCGACTGGGCTGCGTTATGAGCAGCGGCGCTCTAACGTCCCGTTTGGCGATTACACGGACCTCACCGCATACGTTAATGGTCAGGTCGAGTTCTGACGCATCGTGATGGGCTGCCCGATGCCTTCCCGGGCCTGACGTGTCCGATCGGCAGAACTCTTGGTGGCGCGCAACACTCCGGGCGGCAATCTCTTCTCAGCGCATTCACCACCGGCTCGCCGAAAGATCCCGCTTGCCCGGTCCGGTCGGAGTCGCTGCGCACAGCGGGTGCACCTGACACCCGCGCTGAAGCGCATCAGTTCTGGCGCGGACAATCCCCAATTGGCCTCTGTATGACCTCCCACTTTCAGCGGCGAGTCACCAGCCGGTGGTGATAGGTTCAGCAGCCTAACCCCAAGATTCCGGGCAGAGGCCGGGAAGGAAAGCTTCTTGCTCTCATGGCGTTGTGCTACTGGCGCCGAACGCGCATGAAGCTCCACCTGTCCCCTGGCGATCGACATCGGTGCTCACCAACCGCGGGATGCGCGCCGTGCGTCGCGGGGGACCTGTCCCCCCGGGGCATCGGACGCTTCTGACGATTGTGCGATGCAGCAACATGCGCCGGCTCGGAAGCCGGTGTCCTCGAACTCACAAACGAGGCTCTATGCCAAATACTTTCAGTGACTTACAGCTTCGCAGCGGCTTCCACAAACGGGTGGGCAGCGCAGTGCGAGCTCTGTCCTCCCGCAACGCCGGCGTCACCGACTTCGCAGGCGGCGAGCGCTGCCTACGCAAGGTGCAACACTCGGCGGTGCTCCCCCGCACGCCTTCGCTCGCGTTGGTCCTTGCAGTGGGTACGGTCGTGCTCTTGGGGTGCAGTCGGAACGCTGAGGAGAGGAACGTCACTCAAGTCGCCGCGAAGGTCAACCGGGATGAGATCACGGTCCACCAGATCAATCAAACATTATCGAGGTTGGGGTCCGTCCCGGAGTCACAGCAGAAGCAGGCGCAACAGCAGGTGTTGGAGCGACTGATCGACCAGCAGCTCCTCGTCCAACAGGCGATGCAGCGAAAGCTGGACCGTGACCCTCGGGTGCTCGGGGCGATCGAAGCCTCCAAGCGCCAGCTGCTGGCCCAGGCCTATCTCGAGCAAGCGGCGCAGCCGGGGCTCACCGTCACCCCGCACGACGTCGAGGAGTTCTATTCCCAGAATCTCGATCTGTTCCAGCATCGGCGCATCTACCGTCTGCGTGAGATCGGGTTGTCGGCGCCGCCCGAGTTCAAGGCGCAACTCAAGGCGGAGCTGGACCGCCTCGACAAACTCAAAGACAAGAGCAAGGTGATCCCGGAGCTGGCCAACTGGCTGCAATCGCAGAACGTGAAGTTCACGACGAACACCACGACCCAGGCAACCGAGATGCTCCCGAGTGAAGTCATCGAGCGCATCCAGAGGCTGAAGGACGGCGACCTGCTGTTGCTGCCGCGGGGAAGCACCTTCGTGGTGTCCCAGATCGAGCGATCCGAGCCCGCGCCGCTCACGCGGGAACAGGCCGCGCACGACATCGAGCAATTCCTCGAGAGCCGCAAGAAAGCCGAGTTCTCCAGCCAGGAGGTGAAGCGGCTGCGCGCAGCCGCAACCGTCGAATACATCGGGGAGTTTGCGAGCAAGGAGACAGCCGCCACCGGGGCCGCAGCTGCACCTGCAGCGTCGCCCGCGGTCCCAGAGACACCGGCAACCAGCCCCCAAGGCGTTGCGGGCTTGACGAAGTAGGCGAGAGGATGCGTACACCCGCGGACGTCAACGCTGCCCGAGTGCGCGGTCGTGGCATCAGCCGGATCATCATCGCGGTCGCGCTCGCTGCCGCGGCTCGACCGATGGCCGCCCAGCAGTGGGAGCCGGTACGGGCGGCGGAGCCGGGCCGGTCCTACCTGCTGGGAACCGGGGATGTCGTGCACGTCACCGTATTCCAACAACCGGACATGACAACGGACACGAGAGTTGCCGAAACCGGCGCGATCACGTTCCCGTTGCTGGGCGCCGTGGAAGTGGGAGGCGGAACCGCAAAACAGGCCGAGGACCGCATCGCTCGCCTGCTGAAGGGGAGAGGCTTCATGAAGGACCCGCAGGTGAACGTGACCGTGGTCCAGTTCAACAGTCAGCAGGTCTCCGTGTTGGGCCACGTGAACCGGCCCGGCCGCTTCCCACTGCAGGAAGGCACCTATTACCTGACCGATCTCATCGCGGTGGCGGGCGGGACCGCTCCCGACGCGGCCGACTCGGTTACCTTGGTCCGCCAGCGCGCCGGAAAGCTGGTCGAGCTGAGAATCGATCTGCCAGGCTTGTTCCGCTCCGGGGGCGCGGTGGCGAACCCCGAAGTGATGGCTGGCGACACGATTTTCGTCGACCGCTGCCCGTACTTCTACGTCTACGGAGAGGTTCAGCGTCCCGGCGCGTATCGGCTCGAGAAGGAGATGACCGTGATGCAAGCGGTCTCGGTGGGCGGCGGCCTCACGCTGCGCGGCTCGAAGAAAGACATCCAGGTGAGCCGGCGCGACGCGAACGGCAAGTCGAGCACCTTTGCCGCGCAGCTGACCGAGTTGCTCTTGCCGGACGATGTCATCTATGTGCGGGAGAGTCTCTTCTAACCCGGCGCTGCGCCATGTCCTTCACTCAGCTTCTGCTCGTCTTCCGGGCCAGATGGAAGACGGTGGTCGGTAGCCTGCTGATCGTGCTCCTGCTCGCGCTGGCGCTTAGCGTCGAGCTGCCGAAGAGGTACACGGCGATCGCTACCGTGGTGGTCGACTTCAAAGGCACAGACCCGATCTTGGGGATCGTACTACCGGCGCAGATGGTGCCGGGATACATGGCGACTCAGGTAGACATCGTACAGAGCCACAAGGTCGCCGTGGACGTCGTCCGGGCTCTCAAGCTGACCAACGATCCGACCGTGCGGCAGAAATGGGAGGAGGATACCGGCGGTGCCGGGACGCCCGAAGACTGGCTCGCCGACCTCCTCGCAAAGAAGCTCGATGTCAAGCCCTCGCGGGAGAGCAGCGTGATCGACATCGCGTGGACCGGCGTCAACCCGCAGGACGCTGCGGCGGTCGCCAACGCCTATGCCGATGCGTACATCAAGACCAATCTGGAGCTGCGCGTCGATCCCGCGCGGCAGTCGGCGTCGTTCTTTGACGAGCAACTCAAGGCCTTGCGCGAGAAGCTCGAGCAGGCGCAAACGCGCCTGAACCAATATCAGCGACGCAAGGAGTTCACCACCACAGATGAGCGGCTCGATCTCGACAACGCCAGGCTGGCGGAGCTCTCGGGCCAGTACACCGTGGCACAGGCCCAGGCGGCGGATGCGTCGTCGCGGCAGCGCCAGCTGCGCGACTTCCTGGCGCGCGGCGCCAATCCCGACAGCCTGCCCGACGTGCTGGCCAATCCGCTGATCCAGAACCTCAAGGCTTCACTCGCCGCCAGCGAGGCCAAGCTGGAGCAAGCCTCCTCGCAGCTCGGCGCCAATCACCCAGAGGTGCTGCGCCTGAAGGCGGACATCGAACAGCAGGGAAGCAGGCTGAAAGCGGAAATCGCAACCGCGGCGGATGCGATCGAGAACACAGCGCGTATCGCCGATCGCCGCGCGACGGAGCTGCGGCAGGCGGTCGCGGAACAGAAAGCGCGGGTGCTTCGGTTGAGCGAAGGCCGCGACGGGATGGCGGTGTTGCTCAAGGAGGTCGACTCGGCGCAAAAGGCCTACGACGCGGCGTCTCAGCGTTTCACTCAGACGAGCTTCGAGAGTCAGACGAGTCAAACCAACATCTCCATCCTGAATCGGGCCATCCCGCCGCTGGAGCCGTCCTTCCCCAAGCCCATGCTCAATTGCGCCTTGGGTCTGGTGTTCGGAACGATGCTGGGCCTCGGCCTCGCACTGCTTCGCGAGATGCTCGACAAACGCGTGCGTTCGCTGGAAGACCTGGTCACCGGCTTCGATTTCCCCGTCCTGGCCGCGCTACACAAGGGGCGCATCCAGAAGCGCCGGCGCTGGCCGTGGTGGCGGCGCGCAAACGACGGGTTACGTGCCCCGGGCTGATCGTCGCGCCCCGATGATGACTGCATTACGCGACGGCACCAAGCTCTGGCCCGTGGCCGCGGCGAGCCGTTCCGGCGAACGCTCGATCGGCGCGTTGCTCATCGATGCGGGCAAGCTCACGCCCGCGGATGCGGAGCGAGTGCTGCGCCTGCAGCGGGAACGTGATCTGAAGTTTGGGGAAGCGGCCATCCAGCTCGGCCTGGTCTCCGAACAAGACATCCAGCAGATGCTCTCCGCGCAGTTCGAATATCCCTACCTGCACGGCCAAGACACCGGGTTGGGTCCGGAGGTGATCGCCGCGTATCAACCATTCAGCAGGCAGGTCGAACAGCTGCGGGCCCTGCGCAGTCAGCTGATGCTGCGCTGGTTCTCTGCGGAGCGCAAAGTCCTTGCGATCATCAGCCCGGGCCGGGGCGAAGGGCGGAGCTATCTCGCCGCCAACTTGGCCGTCGTCTGCTCCCAGCTTGGCGAGCGCACGCTTCTGGTGGATGCCGACATGCGTCATCCGCGCCAGCACAAGCTGTTCTACCTCAGCGACAAGCTTGGCTTATCCACCATGCTCTCGGGCCGCAGAGGGAACGAGGAGTTGCACCGGGTGCCCGGTCTGCTCGACATGTCCGTTCTTCCGGCGGGCCCATCCCCTCCCAACCCGCAGGAACTCTTAGGCCGAGGCGCGCTCGCGGACCTCATCCACGAGCTGAGCGCCGCGTTCGACATCGTGATCGTGGACACTCCGGCGGGCGAGCTCAGCGCCGATGCGCAGGTGATCGCGGTGCGGTCGGGCGGCGCCCTGCTGATCGCACGCAAGGATAGGACTTCCCTGCGTGCTGTTCAGGATCTGGCGGCCTCGGTCACCGACACAGGGGGTCGAGTAGTCGGCTCGGTGCTGAACGACTTCTGATCCGATGCTGATCGCCCGCCAATCTCACGCTGCTGATGCGACTCGCATGGATCGCTGCGTGCGGACGCCATGACAAGCGCCGATCTGACCAGGCAACCGACGCTGGACCGAGCCGGGTGGTGGTCCTGGGGTGCGATCCTGTTAGGACTTGGCGCGCTCTACGTTCCGACGTACCTCGACCTGGCACGCACGAGCTGGCGGACCGACGAGCAGGGGCATGGCCCGCTCATCCTCGCGGTGTCGCTGTTCCTGATGTGGCGCAGCCGCCGGGCGCTGACGGCGCCCGCTGAGCATCCGCAGAGCGCTTCCGGCGGGATCGTGCTTGCGGTCGGCTTGCTGAGTTATTTGCTTGGTCGCTCGCAGGACATTCCGATCCTCGAAGTCGGCTCCCAGATCCCGGTGATGATGGGCGTGCTGCTGATCGCATCGGGATGGCGCGCGTTGCACGATGCATGGTTCCCGGTCCTGTTCCTGCTCTTCATGGTTCCGCTGCCGGGCATCCTGGTGGACTCGCTCACTCTGCCGCTCAAGCACTCCGTCTCGGTCGTGGCGGAGCAGTTGCTCTATGGGGCGGGTTACCCGGTTGCGCGCAACGGCGTAGTGCTCACCGTCGGTCCGTATGAGCTGCTCGTGGCCGATGCCTGCTCCGGGCTGCACTCGCTGTTCTCGCTCTCGGCGCTCGGGCTGCTCTACCTCCATCTGGTCCGACACACGAGTTGGATCCGCAACGCAGTCTTGGCACTGGGCATCCTTCCGATCGGCTTCACCGCGAACCTGCTGCGGGTGCTCGTGCTGGTGCTCATCACCTATCACCTCGGAGACGCAGCCGGCCAGGGGTTCCTGCACGCGTTCGCCGGCGTCGTGCTGTTCGTGGCCGCCCTGCTGATGCTCGTCGCGGTGGACCAAGGCCTGGGCCGCGTCAAGCGGCTCAGGAACGATGTTGACGGGTAGGCGCCGATCCGATCCGCGCATGGGCCAGCGGCCGTCTTGTCGCTTGCGCTCGTCCTGGTGTGATCAGCACCGAGACGCATGAGCGCGTGGAACGATGCATTCCCGGTCCGCAACGCGATCGTCGGCATCGTGATGGTCGTGACTGCGTGGGCCGCATTCGCGGCGAGACCCACGCACCGCCTAGCGGACACGACGCCCCGACTCTCTCTCGAGCGGTCGATTCCGAAGCAATTCGGCGACTGGCGGGTGGACGCTTCGATGGTTCCGATCGCGGTGAGCCCCGTAGTGCAGGCACGAATCGACAAGCTCTACGACCAGATCCTCGCACGGACGTACGTCAACGGCCATGGCAACCGTGTGATGGTCTCCATCGCCTATGGTGGAGATCAAAGAGGCGAGACGACCCAGGTGCATCGGCCCGAGTACTGCTACGCATCCCAGGGGTTCGAAGTGGTGCGCTCCACGCAGGACTCGATCGATACCCGCTTCGGCGCGTTGCAAGTCCAGCGGCTGGTCGCGGTTCAGGGACCACGGCACGAGCCCATCACCTACTGGGTGACGGTGGGCGACCGCGCGACCCTTCCCGGGATCCGCCGCAAGCTTGCGCAACTCGCGTACGGCCTCAAGGGGGTGATTGCCGATGGCATGGTGGTGCGAATCTCTTCAATCGATCGGAACGAGCAAGCTGCCTACAGGCTCCAGGACGATTTCTTGGTGAGCCTGCTGGCCTCGCTGGAGCCTGACTTCAGGGTCAGGATGGTCGGATCTGCCCGCGCTTGAGTCCGCACGCGCGAGGTCGACGGTGTACGAGAGATCGCATGGGAATTCGTGACACGGACGGCGAGCCGGCAGACGCGGCCCTTGGCGCGGCGCGTTGTCTCCCGGTCCATAGCGCTACGTGGCGTCGCTACCGATACCTGATCCCCCTGTGCGGCCAGGCGGGGAGCAGCCTCGCCAGCCTGGCCGTTGGACTGCTGCTGATCCGGGCGACGGCCCCGGCAGAGTATGGATTGTATGTCCTCGGCTTATCGCTGGCGTTGTATTCGTCCAGCATCCAGGATGGACTCGTCTCCGGGCCGCTCATCGTCAGGGCGTCGGCGCTCGCTCCGAGCGGCCGAGCCCGCTATCTGAAGTGGAACGCGCGCGCGGCGATCGCTTGGTGGTTGGGGCTTGCAGCGGTGGGCGCGCTGCTGTGGGAGTGGCTCGAACTGCGTTCGCCAGGTTTGGCGCCGCGCGGATTCGGTTTCGCTACGGCCTTAGCGGCGGTCGGGTGGATCGCATGGGATCTCCAGAGAGCCCAGGCCTTCGCCTTGGATCGTCTCGATCGGCTGCTCGCGGTTGATCTGACCTACGTCGCCGGCATCGCGATCGGGTGCGTGATCCTGTGGACGGCCGGTTCACTGTCCGCGTCCGCGGCTCTGATCTGCGTGGGCATCGCGGGAATCTGCGCCTGGATCGCCGTCGCTCCAGCGGCAGCGTCAATAGAGACGAAGGTGAGCCGTCTGCGTCGGTCTCTGGCCTACTGGTGGGCGCGTGGAAGATGGTCGCTCGCTTCCAGTCAGATCACCTGGCTCCAGAGCCAGGGATATATCTACCTGGTCTCTGCCCTGCTGGGGCTCGAAGCGCTGGCGAAGGTGTCTGCCGTGCGCTTGCTGTTCGCTCCGCTGGCGACGCTTCTGGCCGCATGGACCAAGAGCGCGCTCCCTCGCCTATCTCAACGCGCTGCGGCGGGACGGGGATCGGAGATCAGAGGTCTGCTCGAGCGCTCATCCGTGCTCCTGCTCGGCACCCTGGTGCTCTGGGCGTGCGCCGTTGTGACCCTGAGTGGCTCGGTTGCGCAGCGCCTGTTCGGCGGAAAGTACGCCGATATTCCGGTGCTGTCGCTGTGCTGGGGCCTGGCCTTTGCAGCGAGCTTTCTGCGCGGGATCTGGCAGACGGGGTTGCGGGCTTTCGGCGGTTTCGCGGTGGCGTCGCGCATCGCCGCTGTCGCGTTCATCGTCTCGGCTTCGGCGACCTGCGTCGGAGCGCTGGCGTTTCGAGAAAACGGAGCGGTGCTCGGCTTGGCCGTGGCCGAGCTGACCGCGGGCGTCCTGCTCGCTTGGACGGTAATCGGTTATTGCCGAAAGCAGGGTTAGCAGAGTGACGCATAACGTGCCCTGTTGGTCTTGGCGCACCGTGTTGGGAACGCGAGCCCTCGCCCGTTCAAACACTTGTGCACGTGTGCGTCCCGCAAAATTCCCGCGGGCGCTCGCGTCGTGGCTTTTGCATCAAGCTGTTGAGTGCCCACGATGAAGGTCGAGAGTGCCGCGAGCACGACGCGTTGGCCCGATGCTGTGGAGGTTCGCGCCCGCAACGCACTCGCAGTGTTCTGCGTGTTCACGTTGGCGGCCATCACCGGCATTGCTTGGATCGCGCTGCAAGCGCCGATCCTGCCGCTCGTAGCGCCGCCGACACTAGTGTCTCTGGGGGTCGTGGGAATCGCTCTGCTGAGCTACCTCAGGGACAGCGGCGCGAAGACGGGGGCCCTTCTCCTCGGCATCACGTACTTCTTGGTCGACTTTACGTTGAAGAAGGCCGGCAACGCGGCAGCGTCCGGATTCGATGCGCAGACGTTGTTGAAGATGCTGATGTACCTGGTGCTGCTCGCCTACGCGGCCCTGCACGGCGCGCATTCCGTGTTCTCTCACCGCAGCACCGGATTGTTCCTCGCGTACACCGTGTTCGCTCTGATAAGCGCCAGCTACTCAACCACTCGCCTGCTTGCGGTTGGCGGAGGATTGGCGCTGGTAGGGACTGCGCTGACTGCGGCGACGATGGGCAGCTGGACGGATCGAGAGTTGCAGCGCGCATGGGTCGTCCTCTTCGTGCTTGCCGGTGCGATCGTTGTGGGGTCGGCGGCGTTGTACATCGTGGCGCCGGGCTTCGCCGTCGCGACGCACGTCGCGGGCGAGGGAAGGCTTCGGGGCCTGACCGGGGCGCCGAACAGCCTGGGGCAGATCGCCGCGATGGCGTGCATCGGCGCGGTCTATACCGCAAAGACGAGCGAGCGACCGGCGCTGCGTGCGATGGCTGTGATTGGCTTCCTTCTCTCCGCCGGGATGCTGCTGCTGACGGGTAGTCGGACGGCTCTTCTCGGGTTGGGCGCGAGTCTGCTGCTGCCTGCGCTGATGCGAGGAGCCGCGGGACTGACCGTGCTGGCCAGCGTCATCGCCGGTTCGCTGGTTGCGGTTGCCTATCCCGACCTGATCCATGCGGCGATCGCGGCCGTCGCTGCCGTGTTCTCCCGCACCGGACATGCGGCCGAGATCATGACCTTTACCGGCAGAATCGAGATCTGGCGCGCCTGTGTAGCGATCTGGTGGGCAGCACCCTGGTTCGGTTATGGGCTGGGCAGTCCGCGTACGGTCATCCCGGAGACATGGAGTTTCCGGTGGGGCGGGTCGACGGGGTCCGCGCACAACTTTCTGCTCGAGAGTCTGCTCAGCTTCGGCGTAGTCGGCACCGCGCTGCTGCTCGCCTTTGTCGCAGCCTTGTCCTGGACCACATTGCGCAACTGGTCACAAGCGCACGGCAAGGGAAGGTGGCTGGCGTGGGCCGCGCTCAGCGCACTGCTGTTCGCGCTGACCAACGGGCTGATGGAAAAATCCTTCGCCGGCATGCTTGGGCCGAACACGGTCGTGCTTGCCCTGGTGTGCGGGACCGGCGCGGCGCTTCAGCGTGGCGCTGGCGCCGACAACCCGCGGGGCTTATGACGGCGGGTCAGGCAATGGCTGGACCGAGCAGGCATCGCGTCCTGATCGTTCAGCGCCGGCTCACGGGCTATCGAGTTGCGCTGTTCGAGAAGTTGCGGGAAGCGCTCGCGCTGCAAGCCGTCGACCTGCATCTGGCGGCGGGGCGAGGAACGCAGGACGAAGAGGAGAAACGCGACAGCGGTCGCCTGGACTGGGCTCGCCCGCTGCCGACGCGCTACTACATGGGCTCGCGGCTGTGCTGGCAGCCATTGGGGCACGCCCTCGATGGTTCCGATCTGGTCATCGTCGCGCACGAGAACAAGCTAGTCTACAACCACTGGCTGGTGCTTCGGCCCAGGCGATTC
>Ga0335084_10000996_pt1 | contig 25644 bp, 23 predicted proteins | sample Lox_Sample_44_FD_206721 | JGI IMG/M metagenome (GOLD analysis project Ga0335084, IMG submission 206721) | Soil microbial communities from Loxahatchee National Wildlife Refuge, Florida, United States - Lox_Sample_4.4 | ecosystem: Environmental > Terrestrial > Soil > Wetlands | place: USA... | reverse complement strand
ATTCTGTTCATCCATCAGCACGCGAAGGGGGATTTCATCCCGAAGCAGTAGACGAGGCCATACACCGCGGGCTTTTCGCTCGCGCACCGACTATGGCCTGTCACGGGGCGTCGTCATGCAACCTGAGCCTAGCTTGCAGATGACGCCCGACTCACCTGCGCGGCGAGCTATTCACCAGGCTCGCTTCAAACCGCGGGCCGTCCGCCGCTGATCGGTAGGCGCCAGCGGACCGCGGGCGACGCATACATAGAGACGGCGGCGAGGTGAACCCGCTGGAAGCTGTGGTGTGGAGCGCGCCGGGCAGTCGGAGCCTCCTAGCCGAGTGGAGTCCGTCGGCTCCCGGCCTTACACATCTGCTTCGTTGGGACCATCTCCTGCGACCTTGCCATTGCCCTTAGCCCGTGGTTATTCTGCTGCCATCGTGCCCTCCAACAGGGGGCCTTGATCCATAACCTTCGGACGCGCGTTCGGGGATCCGCCCGGAAGTGGGGTCGACCCTAGCAACGCGTACCCGCTCGATTGGTTCCGCGAGGCCCGCTGGCAGATGAACGCAACCACTGGGACGAATACCCGGTGCGCCTAATCCGATGAGCGCAAAGCTACGACGATGAACGAACGAGCAACGCCGGGTCCCGCAGCGGACGTCTCCGCCGACGAGCCGGCCTGGGTGGGACGGTCGATCGAGCGGCGCGAAGACGCAGCCTTGCTCACCGGCACCGGACGCTATGCGGACGATCTCGGCGTGCGTCCGGGCACGCTCCATGCCGCGTTCGTGCGCTCGCCCTACCCTCACGCGCGCGTGCACCGCGTCGATGTCAGCGCCGCGCTGGCCGCCCCGGGGGTGCGCACTGTACTCACAGGCGAGGACGTCAAGCGCTGGGCCGCGCCGTTTGTGGTCGGCGTCAAAGCGCCCATGGAGCACTGGTGCATCGCGGTGGACAAGGTGCGCTACGTGGGCGAGCCGGTGGCGGTGCTGGTGGCGGAGGACCGCTATCTCGCCGAAGACGCGCTGGACCTGGTCAAGGTCGACTACGAGCCGCTCGCGCCGGTCGGCGACATCGACGCGGCGCTCGCGCCCGGCGCACCGATCCTGCACGAAGCAGTCGGCTCCAATGTCGTGAGCGACCGCGGCTTCGTCTACGGCGATCCCGACGCCGCCTTCGCCACCGCTCCGCACCGCGTCCGACTGAGTGTCCGCTATCCGCGCAACTCCTGCACGCCGATCGAATGCTATGTGGTCGTGGCCGAGCATCTGGCGGGCGGCGAGGGCTACGACGCGCTGGCGAACTTCATGGGCCCGTTCTCGCTGCACGCCGTGATGGCGCTTGCACTCAAGGTGCCGGCATCCAAGCTGCGGCTGCGCCTGCCGCGCGACTCCGGCGGCAGCTTCGGCGTCAAGCAAGGCGTATTTCCCTATGTCGTCGCGTTGTGCCTCGCGTCGCGCAAAGCGGGCGCTCCCGTGAAATGGGTCGAGGACCGGCTCGAGCACCTACTGGCCGCGACGTCCTCGACCGGCCGCGCGTCCACCATCGAGGCCGCGGTGCAGGCGGACGGTCGCATCAGCGCGCTCGCCTACGATCAGCTCGACGACTGCGGCGGATATCTCCGTGCGCCCGAGCCAGCCACGTTCTACCGCATGCACGGCTGTCTCACCGGCGCCTATGACATCCGCAACTTGCGCGTTCGCAACCGCGTCGTCCTCACGAACAAGACGCCCGCCGGCCTGGTGCGCGGGTTCGGCGGCCCGCAGGTGTACTTCGCACTCGAGCGTCTGATCCAGCGCATCGCCGCCGAGCTGAACCTGGATCCTCTGGAGGTGTACCGCCGGAACTTCATTCCGCGTGCGGCGTTTCCGTACCGCGCCGCGGCCGGGGCGCTGATCGATTCCGGCGACTATCACGCAACGCTGGAACTGGCGGCGACTGAGGGCTGCCTTGCCGAGCTGCTGCGACGCCGTGCCCATGCACGCGTGCAGGGGAGGCTATACGGCATCGGGTATGCCGCAGTAGTCGAGCCATCCATCTCCAACATGGGCTACATCACCGTGGTGATGACACCCGAGGCGCGCGCCAAGGCGGGCCCCAAGAACGGCGCGCTGGCTACCGCCACGGTCACTATCGATGCGCTGGGCGGCATCACCGTGGTGGTCGCCTCCGCGCCCCAGGGGCAAGGCCACATGACCGTGCTCGGCCAGGTCGTGGCGGATGTGTTCGGGCTCGAACCCGAGGCGATCACGGTCAACACCGACGTCGACACGCAGAAAGACGCGTGGTCGGTGGCCTCGGGCAACTACTCCAGCCGCTTCGCCGGCGCCGTCGCGGGCAGCGCGCACCTGGCAGCCGTCAGGCTGCGCACCAAGCTCGCGCAGATCGCGGCGGTCCAGCTCGGGTGCGTGGCGGCGGATGTGGTGTTCTCGCGGGGGAAAGTGTTCGCGCGGCAGTCACCCGAGCGCGCGGCGCCGTTTGCGCGCGTGGCGAGCAGTGCGCACTGGGCGCCGGCGCTGCTCCCTAGTGGCATGGAACCCGGCTTGCGCGAGACGGTGTTCTGGACGCCGGAGGTGCTCGCGGCACCAGACGATCGGGATCGCATCAACACCTCGGCGGCGTATGGCTTCCTGTTCGACATCTGCGCCGTCGAGATCGACCGTGACACCGGTAAGGCGCGCATCGACCGCTACGTCACCGCGCATGATGCGGGCACGTTGCTCAACCCCGCGCTGGCCGACGGGCAGATCCGCGGAGGATTCGCTCAAGGTGTCGGCGCAGCACTGATGGAAGAGCTTGCCTACGCGCAAGATGGCGGGTTCCTGTCCGGGACGTTTGCCGACTATCTCGTGCCGACCGCCGCCGAGGTTCCCGACCCGGTGATCGTGCACATGCAGACCGCATCGCCGTTCACGCCGCTGGGCGCGAAGGGGCTGGCGGAGGGCAACAACATGAGCACGCCGGTGTGCATCGCGAACGCAGTGGCCGACGCGCTTGGCGCCGGCGTGAACCCACAGGACATTGTGCTGCCGCTCACGCCATCCAGGCTCATGGCGTTGATCGGCAGGCCCGAGCCCGCGCCACCGCGAGCGCCGACTTCCGCCACGCAAGAAAGCCGATCCGCGACACAGATGCGCGCAGCCGGTGCGCGTCGGCGCGTCCTGCGTCGATGGCCGCTCGCGCGATGAAGCCCGCAGAGCTGGATTACATCCGCGCCGACTCCTCGGAGGAGGCATGCGCGCTGCTCGCCGAGTACGGCGAGCAGGGGCGTATCCTGGCCGGCGGCCAGTCGCTCATGCCGATGCTCAACATGCGCTTGGCGCAGCCGCGGGCGCTGATCGATGTCGCGCGCGCACAGGATTTGGCACAAGCCCGCATCGACGATGGGATGCTTCGCATCGGAGCGGCGGTTACGCAAGCGACCGTGCAACGGCGAACCCGGCTGGCGCAGGAGGTGCCGCTGCTCGTTCAGGCGTTCCCGCATATCGGGCACTACCAGACGCGCAACCGCGGCACGGTGTGCGGCTCGATCGCGCACGCCGATCCCAGCGCGGAGCTGCCTCTGTGCCTTGCCGTGCTCGGAGGACAGATCGCGCTCCGCTCCGCATCGGGGCGGCGGACACTCGCCCCCGCTCAGTTCTTCCAAGGACCTCTCACCACCGCGCGCCGGCCCGACGAGCTGGTGGAAGACGTGCGCTTCCCGCTCGCGCGCCCCGGCGAACGTCATGGCTTCACGGAGGTGGCCATGCGGCACGGCGACTTCGCGATCGTCTCGGTTGCCGCAATGGTGAGTGCCGAGGAGATCCGCCTGGGCGTGGGCGGCGTCGCCAGCATCCCTTGGGTCCGGCGTTGGCCCCGGCTCGGGGACAATGACCTGGACGATGCGCTCAACCAGCTCGCCTGGGAGCTCGAAGCGCACGACGATCTTCACGCGAGCGCGGCGTATCGACGGCATCTGGTGCGCACGCTCGGCAAGAGACTCGTGGTGGAGCTGCAAGGGTGAAGCGCTTCGCACGGGACGCGCGACATCGGGTCGCAGTGCTGCTCAACGGAGTCCGGCGCAGTGGCGAATGTGAGGCGCGGACGCTGCTTTCCGACTTCCTGCGCCACGAGCTGGGTGCGACCGGAGTCCATGTCGGCTGCGAGCACGGCGTGTGCGGGGCGTGCACGGTGCGCATCAATGGCATCGCCCAGCGCTCCTGCCTGACGCTGGCGGTAGCGGCAGACGGTGAGGACATCCAGACGGTAGAGGGCCTCGCCGGCGCCGGTGATGGGCTTTCGGATCTGCAGGCCGCATTTCGACGGCATCACGCGCTGCAATGCGGCTTCTGCACACCCGGCATCTTGATGTCGGTTGCCGACTTCCTCGCGCGCGTGCCGACGCCGAGCGAGGCCGAAGTGCGCGCGATGCTGACTGGCCATTTGTGCCGTTGCACCGGCTATAGCGGCATCGTGGCAGCGATTCTCGACGTCGCTTCCAGCAGCAGCAAAAGGCGAAGCGGTGTTTGACCTCGGCCGCACGCTGCTCGCGAGCTGCGAGCGCCGCCCCGGTGCGTTGGCGCTCGTCGACGGACCTCTGCGTCTGACCTACGCCGGTTGGCTGTCGCGCATCTCCGCCGTGGCCGGCGCGCTCGAATCGCTCGGGCTGCAGCGCGGCGATCACGTGCTGCTCTTGCTGCAGAACCGCTGGCAGGCGGCCACGCTGCATTGGGCCTGCCAGTTGCTCGGCATCATCGTTACGCCGCTCAACTGGCGCGCGAAGGCTCAGGAGGTGCAGTATTGCGCGCTCGACGCCGAAGCCAAGGCGGTCGTCTTCGAGGAGGTGAGCGCGGCGGCCGTGGGCGGCTCCGCGGCGTGTTCGAACATTCCCCGCATCGTGCTCGGCCCAACCGAAGTCGACGCGCTGCTCTTCGATACACTGCTCTCCTCGGCCGCGCCGTCCACGCCGATACGCGCCCATGCCGACGACTGGTCCGTGATGCTGTACACCTCCGGCACAACCGGGATGCCCAAGGGCGTGCCTCGGAGGCACCGTGCCGAGCGCGCCGCGGCGCTCGCGCACGTCGCGCAGAATTGCTATGGCATAGGCGAGCGCACGCTGGGCGTGATGCCGCTGTACCACACGATGGGGGTGCGATCCCTGCTGGCGATGGCGCTGGTCGACGGCTGCTTCGTGTGCCTGCCGCGGTTCGATGCGGGCGAGGCGCTGCGCCTGATTCAGCAGGAGCGCATCACGAACCTGTATCTGGTGCCTACGCTCTACCACGATCTGCTCGGGCATCCCGAACTCGCCCGGACCGAGCTCGGTTCCGTGACCAGGCTCGGCTTCGCCGGGGCGCCGATGCCCGAAGCGCTGGTCCGGCGGCTGCAGGCAGCGTTCCGGCCGGAGCTGTTCGTCAATCACTACGGCTCCTCGGAGATCTATACGTTCACGATCGACCAGCAGGCGGCGGGCAAGCCCGGCTCCGCCGGCCGCGCTGGACTGAACACGCGAATCCGGGTGATCAAGCTCGACGCGCGCGCGCCGCACGAGCTCGCCGCCACGGGTCAGGAAGGCCAGATCATCGCCGACCTCTCCGGAGACGAGGCTTTCGAGGGCTATTGGAAGCGGCCGGACGCCGACGCCAAGGCACTACACGACGGCTGGTACTACACGGGAGACACAGGCTACATCGACAGCGACGGGGATCTGTTCGTCACCGGGCGCATGGACGACATGATCATCTGCGGCGGCGAGAACATTTCTCCGGTAGATGTGGAGTCGGTTCTCTCGCTGAATCCCGCGGTGGACGAAGTCGCGGTGGCGGGCCTAACGGACGAGCGCTGGGGGCAACGCGTGGTCGCGTTCGTCAAGCGCAAGGCGCCGGTCGAAGCAGCGACGCTCGACGCGCACTGCAAGGCGTCGGGGCTGCCGAACTTCAAGCGACCGCGCCAGTACGTGTTCGTGCGCGCGATCCCCAAGTCGCCCGTCGGAAAGATCCTTCGGCGCAAGCTGATCGCGGGGGAATACGAGCCCGATGCCTGATGCATCGATGCGCCGAGGCAGAGCGGACAGACGATTCGGCGGCGTCGGCCGCGTCACGGTTCACAACGAGGAGCAGACATGACCCTCAAGCATCCTGCGCAGGACCTCATGGGCGATCTGGACGGGTTCCGAGTGGAGCTCGATGAGGCGCGCGAGCGCGCCGACATCGTCCTCGACCGGCCGCCGCTCAACGTCGTCACCATGCCTCAGCGCGATCAGCTGCGCTGCGTGTTCGAGGCCCTGGACGCGCACCCCGCGGTCCGGGTGATCGTGCTGCGCGCCGCAGGCGAGCACTTCTCGAGCGGCGGAGAGATCAGAGGCTTCCTAGACGCCGGCCCCGAGCACCTGTCGACGCTGGCGTGGAACGTCGGGGCTCCGGCGCGCTGCACCAAGCCCGTCATCGCCGCGAATCGCGGCTATTGCTTCGGCGTGGGCTTCGAGCTCTCGTTGGCGTGCGACTTTCGCATCGCCTCGCAGACTGCGCTGTACGCGCTGCCGGAACAGAAGCTGGGCCAGATCCCGGGCTCCGGAGGAAGCGCGCGACTGCAGAAGATGATCGGCATCACGCGCACCAAGGAGATCGTGATGCGCTCGCGCCGCATCCCGGCCGAGCAAGCCTATGAGTGGGGCATCATCACGGAGTGGGTGCCCGACCCCGACCTCGAGCGGGCTACCGACGCGCTTGTGGACGAACTACGACAGTTCTCTCCTCTGGCGCAGCGCGTCGCGAAGAAGTTGCTCAACGACACCGAAGATGCATCGCTGTCGGTAGCGATCGAGCTGGAAGGCCACTGCTACAGCCGGCTACGCACGTCGGACGATTTCCGAGAAGGCGTGAATGCGTTCCACGCGAAGCGCAAGCCCCAGTTCAAAGGCACCTGACGAGTCACGAGTCACGCCCCTTCACGCCTCACTGCTCGCGCGCTCTGCACACCTCGTCCAACCATTTTTTTTCCCGCGTCCCGGCGCTCGGTGTGATGGCTTCCGCGGCTCCCGGGGGCGAGATCAATGTCTTGAAAGCCCGGCCGGAGGCATCGAACAATCCGACGGCCACTACCATCAGCGTGCCGGCCTTACAGTCGGCCGCGTAACGAACTCGGCGTGCGATGTAGTCGGACGGACGGGAAGCGGTGGAACCACCCCACGCGATGGTGACTTCGAAGCGCGTCAGCGGGCCGACAGCCGAGACCATGTCGATGTCCAGACGCGCCTCCTCGCCCGCCTTGACCACCGCCCACGCTTCGGGTGTGGCGTCGTCTTGTGCTTCGGCGCAACAGCACGCCGACAGTGCAAGCAGCAACGCGATCACTCGTGGCTTCCAGAGCATGGGCATTTCTCTCGTCGAGGTTTCGGGGGACCGGCGAGCCATTGGCGCTTCCCGTTGACGGAAGTCTGTCACGAATCGGGACCTCCGGCACGGCGACGCCAGGCGGCGCGGGCACGATCCGGGACACTGGAATAGAATCCCCGCTGCTCGCTCATGCAAGGGTGGGCGTATCCGGAGGCGAGGCGCGCTCGGGGCCCAAGTTGGTAAGGACGGCGGGCGAACCTACAGCACAGGAGAACATCGGATGGCGACAACCGGGAACGCGGCAGCCCTCCGCGCGCAGGTGGACGATCGCACGCAACTGAGGCGCGCGGTGATCGCGAGCACGGTGGGAACTACCATCGAGTGGTACGACTTCTTCCTCTACAGCACCGTCACCGGCCTGGTGTTCGCCAAGCTGTATTTCCCCAAATCCGATCCCCTGCTCGGGACCCTGCAGGCGTTCTCGATCTACGCGGTCGGGTTCGTCGCGCGGCCGGTGGGCGCCGCGATCTTCGGCCACTATGGCGATCGCATCGGCCGCAAATCGACGCTCATCGCCACGCTCCTGCTGATGGGCATCGCGACGTTCGCGGTCGCTTTCGTCCCGACCTACGAGACGATCGGCATCTGGGGTGCCGTGTTGCTCACCGTCCTGCGTTTCATCCAGGGCGTAGGAGTGGGCGGCGAGTGGGGAGGATCGGTCCTGCTGTCGATGGAGTGGGCGAAGACGAACGCGCATCGCGGCTATATAGCGTCCTGGCCGCAGTTCGGCGTACCGGCCGGGCTGTTCCTGGCCAATCTCGCCGTGCTCGCGTTCAGCCAGATCTCCGGCGAGCATTTCCTGACCTGGGGATGGCGCATCCCATTTTTCCTGAGCATCCTGCTGGTCGCGATCGGGCTCTATATCCGCCTCAACATCATGGAGACGCCGACCTTCGCGCGGTTGCTCGCCGAGAAGAAGATCGAGCGTACGCCGATGTTCGAAGTGATCAAGCGGCAGCCGAGGGAGATCCTGCTGTCCGCGCTCGCACGCATGGGCGAGCAGGCGCCGTTCTACATCTTCACCGCGTTCGTATTCACTTACGGCACGACCGTTCTGGGCGTTTCCCGCGATCTGCTGATCACCGCCGTGCTCAGCGCTTCGCTTCTGTCGTTCTTCACCATCCCGTTCTGCGGGCACCTGTCCGACCGGATCGGCCGCAAGCGCATGTACCTCATCGGGGCGGCGGTGACCGGGGTGTTCGGCTTCGTCTACTTCACGCTTCTCGACACGGCGGTGCCGGGCTGGATCTTCCTCGCGATCGTGCTCTCGCTGGTGCCGCACGACATGATGTACGGGCCGCAAGCCGCGCTGATCGCGGAGTCGTTTACCGGACGGCTGCGCTACAGTGGAGCTTCGCTGGGCTACCAGCTGGCCTCGGTGATCGCGGGCGGTCCCGCCCCGTTGATCGCGGCGGCGCTGTTCGCGAAATACCGATCGGGCTACGCGATCGCCGGCTATATCCTGTTTTGTGCGCTGCTCAGCCTACTCTCGGCTGCCATGCTCAAGGACTACACGAACCGGGATATCTCTTTGGAATATGACGCCGTCTGACTTCGGGACCGGGGGAGCACGCGGCGTTAAGAACTGCGGAGCGAGGGGTGGCACCACCCGGTGATCGTCGCCGAGGTGTATCTTGCCGGGATCCGATGCGCTTCCCAGCAGGCCCGACTATGCTCCCAGGCGTGCGCACAAACAGTGCCCGCGCTGCCGGCTGGAGTAGAGCAACGGAGTGACGCCGCCCGAGTCCGCAAGCTGGGGCACTCGCGTCGTCGCGGCGATCCTGGCGCTAGTCTGGATCTTAGCCGGGACGGTGTGTGCGCTCTTCGCGGTTCGCGACCGCAGGTGGCTGCTTCTGGCCGTTGCGATCCTCGCCGTTTGGTACGGGCTCGTCTGGCTCCGGGTCGCGCGCGAGGGCCGCCGGCTTCGCTGGCCAGAGGGCCTCCTTCCGTGGCGGCGCTAATCGATGCCGGGGTCACGTTACTTGGGAGAGGAGAGCTGAAATGACGTTGTGTCCCATCGCCATCGCCGTCGGATGCAAGAAGTGTCCGGCAGTCGCCGTATGCCCGTTGAAAGGTGTCGTCGGCGACTACACGAAGCCCGACGATCCGCGCCCGCCGCAGCAGGCGAGCGAGGCACAAAGCGGCGAAGCGCGGCAAAAATAGACGACCACGATGAGGCATCGCCGGAGGCGGTGCCGTGGCGTCGTCATGCTCGAAGCTCACGGCAGCGCTGCCGTGAGGAGCCGTTGAACGAGTCGACGCGGCCGGGGATCTCATTGCAGGATGGCTAGACGCCACCGCGTTCAGGAGCACGTGCGTTGGAGCGACATCGACGCCAGCGGGATCATCTGCTGGGGTGCCTACGTGCGCTTCGTCGAAATCGGCGAGACGGAGTTGTTCCGCGCGCTGGGGCACCCCTACGCGACGCTCTGGGACCGGTTCGACATCTGGCTTCCCCGCGTGCAGGCCCACTTCGAATATCGCAACCCCGCTCGGTTGGACGAGCTGCTCGACATCGAAGTCTGGGTGGGGCGCGTCGGACGCAGCTCGATACGCCTCGAGTTCGCCATCCGCAGACCGGATGGGCAGGTGGCGGCAGAAGCCTACCTCGTGATCGTCGCGATCAGTCGCAAAGACGCCAAGCCGGTACCCGTTCCGCAGGAGCTTGTAGACGCGCTGGCTCCGTATCGGGCGGACGCGCCCGCCTGATCGCGCCTCGGTAGGAAACGCTTCCGGCTCTTGCGCACGGCCTTCGTCGGTACACCGAGATCAGATCCGGCAGAGGAGGCGAGGCGCAGGTGCTTTTCTGTCGCGATCCTCGGTTCCGGCGTGCGGGCGACCGCATGTGGTGAGGCGGCGAGGGTGAGCTCTATCTGACGATCCCGCGCCGGCGTACAATCCGGCACCACCCTGAGAGCGTCCAGCATGAGTGAATATTCGATGAGGTTGGCCGAAGGTGCCGCGCGGGCAGGCAGAGCCGTCTTGTTCGCCTGCGCGCTCGGTTTGATCGCCGCGACACGCTGCATGGCAGAGGGCCTGGTATGGCCTGCGATCACGGAGCCGCCGACAGGGCAGCATGTCCCGGGGATGTGGGTGTGGGAGGAACTGCTTACCGAGAACACCGACGTAGCGATCCAGTTCTACCGCGCGGCGTTCGACTGGACGTTCAAAGAGCTTCCCGCTCCGCGCGGGCCCGGCTACACGCTGGCGCTCTCGGAAGCCGACCCGGTCGCGGGAATCATTCAGCGTGAGCATGCTTACGAGAAGCAGCCGGGAAGCCGTTGGCTGGGCATGCTCTCGGTGCCGGACGTCAAGGCGGCCGCGCGCTACGCCGCGGATCACGGCGGCAAGGTGGTCGTCGCGCCGAGGCTGCTGGCGGGCCGCGGCGAGGTGGCAATCCTGGCCGATCCCGAGGGCGCGCCGTTCGGCGTGATCCACTCGTCCGCCGGAGATCCGCCGGACTACTTGGGTGAAGACGACCAGTGGGTATGGATCGAACTCTGGGCGCGCGATGCGAAAGCGATGGCGCAGTTCTACAGCGGCTTGGCCGGCTACCAGATCGAACCTATGGAGAGGCCGGACGGGCGCATGGGGTACTTTCTGGCCTCGGGCGGGTACACGCGCTGCGGCATCATCCCGTCTCCCGCGCCTTCGGTCGCTCCGGCATGGCTGCCCTACCTCCGCGTGGATGACGTGAAAGCAGCAACCGCACGCGCCGAGCAGGCGGGCGCGCGCGTGGTGGTGCCTCCGAGCACGGAAGTCCGCGAGGGCCGCGTGGCACTCATCGTGGACCCCACGGGAGCGGCGCTCGGCCTGGCCCAGATGACGCAGTCGGAGGCAAAATGAGCCGCGCTGAGCATGAAAGGAAGTTGCGTGGCGCGCTGGCCGCCTGCGCGTGCGCGGCCGCGATCGTTGCCGGCGGCTGGGGGGGTGGCGGCATGGGTACGGGCAGCGCCGCCAACCGCCCCGGGGTGGCCTAGGGCACCTTGTCTGCCCCGGCGGGTTTGGGCGGCGGCCGGGTCTATGGCGGGCCCCCGCCCGCGGCCTCATCGCCTCCGCCGAGTGCATCGCCCGGGCCTGGCCCGCGCCCGCCGCATGCTTCCACGCAGCCGTTGCCTCCCTCGCGCCCATCGAGGCCCGCGGGCGGTGGCGGCAGAAGAAGGTAACGGCGCGGCCGGAGCGATCAGACGCCGGCGCTAGCGCATAGCAGTCGCGGCGAGGGAACCTCCGCGTAGAGCTCGGCCACCAGATCGGCGCGGTGCTCGAGCACGGCGCGCTGATTGATCGATCCCTTGTCGGTCAGCTCGCCCTTATCGATCGAGGGCGGCACTTCGAGCAGCAGCGCGCGCTCGATGCGTGTCGAGGTGCCGGTCGCCTCGCCTGCCATGCGGTCCAGCAAAGCCTGAAACCAACGCCGCACTGCCGTGTGCGCGAGGACCTCGGAGACGGATGCTCCATCCGGCAGATCCGGGCACAGAGCACGGCATTCGGCAAGCCGCGGGAATACCAGCGCGCCGATGTAGTCGCGGTCGGGAGCCGCGATGACGACGTCCTGGACCAGAGGCGCACCGGCCGCGATGAATTTGGCGCGCAGCGGGCCCACGCTGGCCCACGTCCCACTGCTTAGCTTGAAGTCCTCGACCAGCCGCCCGTCGAACATCAGACCCCTTTCGGGATGATCCTGGTCGGCGAAGCGCACCGCATCTCCCATCCGGTAATAGCCTTCTTCGTCGAACGCGGCCTCACTGAGCTCGGGGTGGCGCCAGTAGCCGGGCGTGATGTTGGGTCCGCGAAAGCGGGCCTCGAGCTTCTCGCCCACCGGCACGAGCTTCATGTCCAGTCCCACCGCAGGCAAGCCGATGAGCCCGGAGCGCCCCGCCTCCCAGTTCGCGCAGGTGGCAAACGGCGCAGTTTCGGTCGAGCCCAAGCCGGTGATCCACAGGATGCGCTCGCCGCAGGTCTGCATCGCCAGCTCGTCGAAGGCGTCCCATACCGGTTGCGACAGCCCGGCGCCGGCATAGAACAGCATGCCCACTCGGCTGAAGAACTTCTCTCGCAGCGCGGGCTCGCGGCGCAGATACGGCACCAGCTCCTCGAATCCGCGCGGCACGTTGAAGTAGACGGTAGGCGCAATCTCCCGGAGGTTGCGCACCGTGCGCTCGAACTGGCCGGGCAGCGGCCGGCCGTCGTCGATGTAGAGCGTGCCGCCGTTGTAGAGCACCAGCCCGATGTTGTGGTTGCCGCCGAAGGTGTGGTTCCAGGGCAGCCAGTCGACGATCACTGGAGGGACCTCCCGCAGATGCGGCAGCGCCGTGACCAGCATCTCCTGGTTGGTGCAGAGCATGCGCTGCGTGTTGATGACGCCTTTCGGATGGCCGGTGGAGCCGGAGGTGAACAGGATCTTCGCGACCGTGTCCGGCCCCAGCGCCGAATGCGCACGGTCCACCGTGCCCGTTGCCGCGGTCGCGAGCAGCTCGCTGAACGACGTCGCGGCACGTTCGGGGTGCGAGCCTTCGGTCAGAACCAGCTCTGCGCGGGGCGATAGTGCAGCGCCGATGGCCTTGGCATATCGGTCGCCGTGCGCGGCGAACACGAGCCCCGGATCCAGCAGTTCGAGCACGAATCGGAGCCTCGCGTGGTCCTTCGAGAGCAGCGAATACGCAGGCGAGATCGGAGCGTAGGGAACGCCGACATGCATCGCGGCCAGCGCGAGCAGCGCATGCTCCAGATCGTTGTCCGACAGGATGGCAACCGGCCTCTCTGCAGACAGGCCCCGGTCCAGGAGCGCCTGCGCGATGGCGCGCACGTGCCCATAAGTCTGCGCGTAGCTCAGCTCGCGCCATGCCCCGCTCGCGTCTCGCTCGGCGATGAAGGTGCGCTGCGGCGCTGCGCGCGCCCAGTGCACGAGGCGCGCGGTCAGCGTTGCGGGATACGGCGGCAGCGCATGGGGCGAGCGGATCAGGATCGCGCCATCGTCGCGGCGTGTGAATACTGCGGCCGAGGGGCCGAGCGAGACCTTGCGTACCGGAGTGTCGTGCATGCAAGCGGCTAGCAGGAACGGGTGCGCGGCCGGCGCCCCGCGTGAGCGCCGGGCAAGAGCGAGGGTGATCGAACACGCATGAAACTGTAGGCGGCGGGCCGATTCCGGCGTTGGGCTAAGGCTTGAGCTCGATCACGATCCCGCGCAGCGGCGCGTCTCCCACGTTCTTCACCACGTGGATCACGGGCGGGCTGAACATCGCGCGGTCCGGCACCGTCTCTACGGTGATCATCGGCTTGCCCTCTGGCCACTGCTCCAGCCGGGTGCGGTTCAACTGCATCACTACGCGCTGGCTGTGGCTGTGCCGCGCGCGCGTATCGCCGGGAGCCAGCCGTTCTTCGAACACGAAGAAGGTTCCGCCTTCGTAGCGCAACGCGTTCTTCTCCGGCGGGATGATCTCGCCGGGGGACTGCACGGGCGGATGGTTCGCCTTGATCGAGACTTCGAAGTACGCGCCTGACATGGGCGGCTCGTACGACTCCCCGGGCTTGAACACGGCGATGTCACCTCGCGTCATCTGTCGGCGTGCGCCGGCGGATACCAACTCGATGTCGCCCAAGGCGACGATCACACGGTCCGCGCAGTCCGGCGCGGCGCCCGAAGCGCAGGGGGCCTCGTCCCGCGAGACCCGCACGTATTCGTTGTCGATCGCCACGAGACTCACCGGGAGCAGCCAAGCAAGCAGCATAAACGTCACAAGACACCTCGCGGGAAAGCTATGGCTTGCGGGACCGGAAGGCGACGAATGGCCCACCGGGAGATCCTAGACTTTACCATGCCCCAGCCGCACGCCTCTGCGCCGCGGACGCTCAGCCGGCCGAGAGCGCCCCGCGCAAAGCACGCAGGAGCGCCTTCTCCAGCTCCACGGCGAGCCACACCGCTGCGCCGAAGAGCAACAGCCAACCCCAAGTCGTCGCGTCGAGAGCGGCGGTGCCGAACAGATCCTGCAGCGGCGCCAGGTAGGTGAAGGCGAGCTGCAGCGCCGCCAGGATCGCCACCGCCGCCAGCGAGATCCGGTTGCCGGTCAGCGCTTCCCACGACAGGCAGGACTCGAGCAGATGCCGGCTGTTGAACAGATAGAAGATCTCACCGATGACCAGCGCGTTGACCGCGGCCGTGCGCGCCATCTCCCGCGTGCCGCCGCGCTCCAGTTCCCAGAGGAACAGCGCCATGGTGCCCGCGAACAGCAGCACGGACACGAACACCACGCGCCAGAGCAGGAAGCGCGACAGCAGCGGTTCGCCGGGAGAGCGCGGAGGAGCTCGCATGAGCGAAGCTTCGCCGGGCTCGAACGCCAGCGATAGCGATAGCGTGACCTCCGTGACCATGTTCACCCACAGGATCTGCACCGCCGTGATGGGCAAGGTCACCCCTAGCAGGATCGCGACCACGATTGCCGCCGCCTCGCCACCGTTGGTCGGCAGGATATAGACGATGGCCTTTCTGAGGTTCTCGTACACTGTCCGCCCCTCCTCCACCGCGCTGGCGATGGACGCGAAGTTGTCGTCGGCGAGCACCATATCGGCCGCCTCCTTGGCCGCTTCGGTGCCTTTGAGCCCCATCGCCACACCCACGTCGGCGCGCTTGAGCGCGGGCGAGTCGTTCACCCCGTCGCCCGTCATCGCCACCACTTCGCCTGAGTCCTGCAGGGCGCGCACCAGCCTCAGCTTGTGCTCCGGGCTCACGCGTGCGAATACATCCACCGTGCGCACGGCGAGGGCGAGCCGCGCATCGGACATGCGCTCCAGTTCGGCGCCTGTGAGCACCTCCTCGCTGCCGAGCCCGACCTGCGCCGCAACCGCGAGCGCGGTCACTGCATGGTCCCCCGTGACCATTTTGACCCGCACTCCCGCACGCTGGCACCGGGCGATGGCATCGATCGCCTCCTCGCGCGGCGGATCGGCGATGCCCATCAACCCCAGCAAAGTAAATCCGTCGTCCGTGTCCTCGAACTCCAGCACGTGCTGGTCGGGGCGCGCAGCCCGGATCGCCAGTGCGAGCAGGCGCTCACCGCGCGCCGCGGTGGCTTCGACCTGCCGCTGCCAGTAGGCGTTGTCGAGGGGAGCGGTACGATGTCCCGATCGTTGGGTGCTGCAGCGCGCGAGCACCCGCTCGGGCGCACCCTTGAGATAGACGAAGGCGTGGCCGCGGTGATCGTGATGCAGCGTGGCCATGAAAGAATGCTGAGATTGGAACGGGATCACGTCCAAACGCGGCCGCGCTTCGGCTTCCGCGCGCGGTTCGAGCCCTGCCTTGAGTCCCAGCGTGTACAACGCGCCCTCGGTGGGGTCGCCTTCCAGCACCCAGCCCCGCTCCACCTCGCGCACGACAGCGTCATTGCAGAGCAGCGCGACCCTCGCCATCTCGATCGACACCGGCTCGGACTCCGGTAGGACCTGCCGTCCATCGCGGAAGAAGGCGCCGTGAGGCGCGTACCCGGCCCCGCTCACTTCCAGCTCGGCTTCGGCCACGAGCAGGTGCCGCACGGTCATCTCGTTGCGGGTGAGCGTGCCGGTCTTGTCGGTGCAGATCACGGTCACCGAGCCCAGCGTCTCGACCGCAACCAGCTTGCGGATGATCGCGTTGCGCCGTGCCATGCGCTGCACGCCGATCGCCAGCGCGATGGTCATGATGGCGGGCAGCCCCTCCGGGATCGCCGCCACCGCCAACCCCGCCACGGCCATGAACATGTCGACCCAGCGGTAGTGCCGCGCAAGCACCCCGACCAGAAACACGATCGCGGAGAGTCCCAGGATGAACAGGGTGAGCGTGCGCGAGAAGCGCGCCATCTGGCGCACCAGCGGCGTGGCCACCTCCTCCACGCGCTCGAGCATGCCCGTGATGCGGCCGATCTCGGTGCGCACACCGGTGGCCACCACGCAGCCCCGCGCTTGCCCATAGGCCACCAGCGTGCCCGCGTAGGCCATGCACGTCCGGTCGCCGAGCGCGGCCTCCGCGTTCACCGGCGCAACGGACTTGTCGACCGGCTCCGATTCGCCCGTGAGCGCCGCCTCGTCCACGCGAAGCTGCTTGACCTGCAGCAGCCGCATGTCGGCCGGCACCTTGTCTCCCGACTCCAGCCATACCACGTCGCCGGGCACCAGTTCCTCCGCCGGAATCTCGTGTCGCGCTCCGGACCGCACGACCCTGGCTCGCATGCCGAGCATGCCGCGGATCGCTGCGATCGAGCGCTCGGCCTTGCCCTCCTGCACGAAGCCGATGACGCCGTTGATGAGCACCACACCGAGCACGACGCCGGCATCCACCCATTCACGCAGCAACGCCGCGATCACGGCCGCGCCCAGCAGCACGTAGATGAGCAGATTGTCGAATTGCGACAGCAGGCGCACCCAGGCGCTGCGCGGCTTGACGCCCGGAAGCGCGTTGCGGCCGAACCGGGCCAGGCGTGCCGCAGCCTCCTCGGGAGAAAGGCCGAGCGGCGCGCTGTCGAGCGCGTCCATCGCGGCTTCCGGAGACAACGTATGCCATGCGCGAGTCTCCGGCGCGGGCATGGGAGGAGCGGAACCGTGCGGGGCGATGACTCTGCGGGGACCTGGCATGCCTAACGAGAACAGTACGCGCTCCGGCTCAACCGAGCTCGCGCATGCGCAATTCGGATGCGGCTACAATCTCGAACGGCGCGCGCGCGGTCTGACCTGAGCGCCGGCAACGCACCCGCCAGGGAATCCGCCCCGCCGGCATCGGTGGTGCTTCCGCGCCCGTTATCCTGTGTGGGGGCCGCAGCAGCGCGGACCTCGGACAGCCGGTTTGCGCGAAGAACCAAGCCCGCCGGAGACGGTCTCACTGACGCCATGGAGAACAGCGGTCCCGATCTCAAGAAACGTCGCGTCCTGCTCGCCGCGTCGGGCGTGCTGGGCGCGGTCGCAGCCGTCGGCGCGGCAACGCCGTTCTTCCTGAGCATGTTGCCCAGCGCGCGGGCACGGGCCGCGGGCGCGCCCGTCGAGGTGGACTTGTCCAAGATCGAGCCGGGCATGCTGGTGCGTACGGAGTGGCGCGGCATGCCGGTGTGGGTGCTCCACCGCACGCCCGAGATGCTAGCAAGCCTCCCCAAGACCGATGGCATCGTCGCCGACCCGCGCTCGGAATATGCGCAGCAGCCCGACTACTGCCGCAACGAGGACCGTTCCATCCAGCCCGAGTGGTTCGTGGTCATCGCGATCTGTACGCATCTGGGCTGCGTGCCGCTGCCCGTGCTCACGGTCGCCGAGCTGGGCCCGGATTGGCCGGGCGGGTTCTTCTGCCCCTGTCATGGCTCGAAGTACGATCTGGCGGGGCGCGTCTTCAAGGACGTCCCTGCGCCGCTCAACCTCGTGGTACCGCGCTACGAATTCCTGTCCGACACTCGGTTACTGATCGGCGCCGACAAGCAGAGCAGCTGACCGGCACTGGGTTCGACGCAACCTCGCGCGGGCGACGCGCCGCACGCGGATGCGCTCAGTAGACGGCCCCAGCGCCGCCCTTGCCGGCCGTCGCTCTCATCTCTTGCACGATCTGGCGCGCGGCTTGGATGAGCAAGCGCGTATCCGTCATGAGCGTCACAAAGTCGAACCCCTTCGCGACCATCGCCTTGGCATAGGCCGAGCTGCCGGTATGCAAACCGGCGTGGATGCCGTGGCGCTTGCAGCCGGCGAGGATCTGATCGATCGCTTCCACCACCTTGGGGTCGGTCGAGTCGATTCCGGGCTTGCCGCCCAGGGAGATGGACAGATCCGAGGGCCCGACATAGACGGCATCCAGCCCCGGCGTGGTGAGGATCGAATCGAGGTTTTTCACGCCCTCGGCCGTCTCGATCATGGCGAAGGTGAGGATGGTGTCGTCCGCCTTCGCGTGATAGTCGTCGCCGGCCCAGACCATGGCGCGGATGGGGCCCGAGCTGCGGTAGCCGCGCGGTGCGTAGCGGCAGGCCTGCACGAAGCGCTCCGCTTCCGCCCGGTTGTTGATCATCGGGCAGATCACGCCCAACGCGCCGGCGTCGAGGCACTTCATGATCAGGGCGGGATCGTTCCACGGCACGCGCACGATGGGCGTGACGGGGGTGGTGCAGATCGCCTGCATCATCCCCACCGCCATCTGATAATCGATCAGCCCGTGCTGCAGGTCGACGCACAGGGAATCCCAGCCCATGTGCGCCATGACCTCGGCGGAGAAGCTGCTCGGAATTCCGAGCCAGCCGTTGACGACATGGCCCTTTTGCTCCCAGACCGTCCTGATGTTGTTCGGTTTCATCTGCGCTCCCATGGTTGTAGCGGTGCCGCTGCCGGGCGAACCCGGCCGCCTGCGCAGGATCATCGCCCGCGGCGCGAGGATGCGCAAGCGAATGCCCGGTGCCTTCCGCAGCACTCCGCGCGCCGCGCTGGGCGTAAACTGTCGAATACCCGGAGTGCGCCGGCGCGCCGGGCACAGGGAGGACAAGAAAATGCTTAGCTACGACGTAGTCGAGTGGGGCAAGCCGCTGCAGAAAGCCGTGCGCGATACGCCCCAACCCACCGGCACCGAGGTGCTGCTCAAGCTGAAGTACTGCGGGGTGTGCCACAGCGATGTCCATATCCGCGACGGCTACTTCGAGCTGGGGGGCGGGAAGCGCTTCCACATGAGCGAGCGCGGCATGAAACCGCCGGTAACCCTCGGCCACGAGCCTTACGGCACGCTGATCGCGGCGGGACCGCAGGCCGGCGAGGTGCCGATCGGCGCCGACCGCTTGGTCTGTCCGTGGACCGGGTGTGGCGAGTGCACCCGGTGCCGAGAAGGCAACGACAATCTGTGCATGACTCCGCGCTTTGTCGGCGTCCAGCGCCCGGGCGGTTATGCCGACCATCTGCTGGTCCCGCATCGCCGCTATCTGGTCGACGCCAGCGGCATCGATCCCGCCTGGGCGGCGACGCTCTCCTGCTCGGGGCTCACCACCTATTCCGCTGTGTCCAAGCTGAAGCCGATCCCCCGCGACGAATGGGTCGCCGTCATGGGCGCCGGCGGCCTGGGGTTGATGGCGATCGCCATGCTCCGGGCGCTGGGGCACGAGCGCATCGTCGCGGTGGACATCGATGCGGCCAAGCTGAACGCGGCGCGCGCCGAGGGCGCGGCCGCGCTTCTGGATGGCCGCGACCCAGCGGCTGCGAACCAGCTGAAGCAGATCGCGGGCGGACCCATCTATGGAGCCGTGGATCTGGTCGGCGCGACCGGCACGGCCAGCCTGGCCTACGGGGCGCTGCGCAAGGGCGGCCGGCTGGTCCTAGTGGGGCTGTACGGCGGCGAGATCCCCTTGTCGGTGGTGCAGGTCATCCAGCGCGCGGTAACGATCCAGGGTTCCTACGTCGGCACCGTGGCGGAACTCAACGAGGTGGTCGGGCTAGCGCGGGAAGGCAAACTCAAGCCGATTCCGATCCAGAAGCGCCCGCTGTCGGAGGTGAGCAGCACGCTGGACGAGCTGAAGGCGGGCACCATCCTCGGGCGTGTGGTGGCCGAGATCGGCTGAATCGGTCCGGGCCAGCGGCGCCGTTCGTCGCCAACTCCGCTTCCAAGCGCGATCGTGCCAAACCGGCGAGTCTCGAGGCGCGCGGGTCGGGGTGCTTCCCTGTCCCTGCCCACGCGGTACTTCCTCCTCGTCGTGGCATTGATCGCATCGAGCGGGGTGCGCTCGGCGAGCGGCCCGATCCCCGAGGCGGATGCACAAGCGATCCGATCCGTGATCGAAGCGCAGCTCGCCGCCTTCGCCGCCGATGACGCCGAGAAGGCATTCTCCTTCGCCTCCGAAGGCATCCGGCAGACCTTCGGCACGGCACAAGTGTTCATCGCAATGGTGAAGCTCAACTACTCGGTCGTCTACCGCCCCGCTTCGGTCTCGTTCCTCGACCCGGAGCAGGTCGACGACAACGTCATGCAGCCGGTGGAGATGTCGGATGAGGACGGCACGCTGTGGCTTGCCTTGTACCGCATGCAGCGCCAGCCCGACCAGTCCTGGCGCATCGGCGGATGCATCCTCAAGCGCTTGAACGGGTCGAGCGCCTGACTGCCGGTGACGCCGTCGGAGCCGTGAACGGTATGCGGCTCAGGTGACGATCCGAGGATACAGACGGGCGCTGAGCGTCACCAGCACGACCAGGGCTGCGCAGAGCACGCCCAGATCGGCTTCCAACCCGATCCGCGCGAGACCCACGCCGGGGAGCAGCAGTTGCCTGAGCGCGTCGACCTGGTAGGTGAGCGGGTTCAGATGCGACAGCACTCTCAACCAGCCCGGCATCATGGCAGTCGGATAGATGGCGTTGCTGGCGAAGAACAGCGGCATGGTGAGCACCTGCCCGATGCCCATGAAGCGCTCGCGCGTCTTGACCAGGCAGGCGATGATCAGAGAGAAGGTCGAGAACACCGCCGCGCCCAGCACGACGAACAGCACCACGCCACTGAGCGCCAATGGGTCCCAGCGCAGTCGCACGCCCAGGAGCAGCGCCAGCAGCAGAACGACCACCGCCTGCGTGACCGCGCGCACGCCACCCGCCAGAGCCTTGCCCAGCACCAGTGAGGCGCGCGGAGTGGGACTCGCCAGAAACTTGTGCACGATACCCAGGTCGCGCTCCCAGATGATCGAGATGCCGTTGAAGATGGCGATGAAGAGCACGCTCTGCGCGAGGATGCCCGGCACCAGAAAATCCAGATACGGCAGATCTCCCGTGTCCACCACATGGCCGCGGCTGATCACCTGACCGAAGATCAGCAGCCACAACGCCGGCTGAATCGCACGGGTGAACAGCTCCGTGGGATCGTGCCGCAGTTTGCGCACCTCCATGTCCGCGATGGCCAGCGTCTTTCCCACCGCGCGGACCGACGCCCGCAGCCACCCCTGTCGTTGCAGCGGATGCGGGTCAGCCGACGCGTTGGGTGACAGTTCGGGTTCGAGAGACGTCAACGTATCTCTCCGTCTGTTCCATCGAATCAGCGGTGTAGCGCGCGAACACGTCCTCGAGCGTCGCGTCCGGACCCGACTCTGCTTTCAGATCCGCCGGCGTGCCCAGCGCCGCCAGCCGTCCGCGGTGCAACAGCGCGACGCGGTCACACAGCCGGTCGGCTTCGTCCATGTAGTGGGTCGTCACCAAGATCGTGCTGCGGTATTGCGCCTGCAGCCGCTCGACCTGCTCCCACACCGCGTGGCGCGCGAGCGGGTCCAGTCCGACGGTAGGTTCGTCCAGGAACAGGACCTGGGGACGGTGCAGCGTGGACTGCGCGATCTCCAACCGCCGGATCATCCCGCCGGAATACGACTTCACCAGCCGGTCGGCGGCTTCGCTCAGCCCCATGGACTGGAGCGATTCGCGGATGCGTGCCTCGCGCTGCCGACGCGGCACGTCGAACAGCTTGGCGAACACCAGCAGGTTCTCGTAGCCGGTCAACTCGCCGTCCGCGGATAAGGCCTGAGGAACATATCCGATCACGCGCCGCACGGCAGCCGGCTCGCTGACCACGTCGAAGCCGGCGACTTGGGCCACACCCTCGCTGGGCGGCAGCAGCGTGGTGAGGATCTTGATCACCGTGCTCTTGCCCGCACCGTTGCGGCCGAGCAGGCCGAACACCTCTCCGGGCTGCACCGACAGCGTCAACTCGTCGACGGCAACCGTGCTGCCGAACCTCCGTACCAGGCCCCGCATCATCACCATCGCTTGCATCGCCTGCAACCTTGTCACGTTGGAGCTCGATCTCTCATGATACCGAGTGCGCGCTACGCGGCTCGGGCTACTCGTGCTTACGCGGAGCTGACCGGATCGTCGCATCGAGCTCGCGAGTGTACCGATTCCGGCCCAGCGTTCCAGCCGCGCATGCTGATACCGTATCATCGCGCCCATGCGAACGGCTGGAACGGCCAAGAGGAGGAGTAGATGACATCCCTGCGTCACGCTGAGCAGCGGTTTGCCCGCCGCGAGTTCTTGACCACGTGCATCATACTGACCGGCGGCGCACTCCTCGGTGCTTCCGGCCGCGCCCGCGCGCAGCTCGCATCCGCAGGACCTGCGAGTCCGGCACTGATCGAAGACCTGGTGGCTGCCAATCATATCCTCGCCGATCAAGGCGTCGTGGATGGCTACGGTCACGTGAGCACGCGTCACGACAAGGATCCCAATCGCTATCTGCTGGCCCGCTCCGTTGCGCCGGAGCTGGTCACTTCCCGCGACATTCTCGAGTTCGACCTCGACAGCGACCCGGTGGACGCCGGCGGGCGCAAGCTGTATCTGGAGCGCTATATCCACGGCGAGATCTACAAAGTGCGTCCGGATGTGAACTCGGTGGTACACCACCATTCTCCGGCGGTCATCCCGTTCGGCGTGACCAAGGTGCCGATGCGGCCGGTGTTCCACATGGCCGCCTTCGTCGGTGCAGGCGTGCCGGTGTTCGAGATCCGCGAGGCCGGCGGGGTCACCGATATGCTGGTGCGCACTCCGCAGCTAGGCGCAGCTCTGGCTCGCACGCTCGGCGACAAACCCGCGGCTCTGATGCGCGGACATGGCGCTGTAGTGGTGGGCAGCTCCGTCCAAGAGGCCGTCGCGCGCAGCGTCTATCTGCAGGTGAACGCCCGGCTGCAGGCTCAGGCGATCGCGCTCGGCGGCGAGATCACCTACCTCGATGCGGGAGAGGTGCGCGCGATCGGAGGCCTCGGCGGCTACGACCGTGCCTGGGAGCTGTGGAAGCGCAAGGCGATGGCTGGGCAGTAGCGTATCGGATCCGACCATCCAGGCCGGCTCACTGCCGGCATTTTCTTTCCGGCGTATACTCGGCGCCTGCTCGAGTCGAGGAGGAGGTTTCAGCCGGTAGTCATCTGTCGTTTCAGCCGACGCGGACCCCAGCCGGGGTGCGACGCTATTCTTGAATCAATCTGACCGTAAGAGTCGAGGGGGAGGAGGAGAAGATGCGAAGCAAGGCCAGTGTCAAGCAGTGCGCAGTCGAGAGCATTCTCGGATTGCTGTTGCTGGGTGCCGCAGCCGTAGCCGCAGCCGATACGGTCTATCTGCCCATCACCAGAGACGGCGCGTGGCCGGTGAAGTGCGCCAAGGAAGCGTTCGGGACCTGCCATAACCGCTGGCATCCGGACATCAAGCCCGCCGCCAAGGCCAACCCCGGCGACACCGTGATCTTCGAAACGCGGGACGCGCTCGATACACCATACAACTTCGAGTCCGGCCCGAAGACCGTCGCGGCAACCAACCTCAATCTGGTCCATCCGCTGACCGGGCCCCTATACGTCAACGGCGCCGAGCGCGGCGACGTGCTGGCGGTGACCGTCCTCGACGTGATCCCGGGACCGGACCGCTTCGGCTATACCATCATCGTGCCGGGATTCGGATTCCTGCGCGACGTATTCACTGAACCCTACATCGTCCGCTGGAAGCTGCTGCAGCGTCCGACCGGCGTCTACTACGCGATCTCCGACGACCTGCCGGGCGTCGAGCTGCCGCTGCACGGGTTCACCGGCACCATCGGCGTCGCCCTGGGCATGCCCGAGATCGAAGCCGCCTACGAGCGTGAAGAAGAGCTGCGCAAGGCGGGCGGTTTCGTCCTGCCCCCGGAACCGACGGACGCTCTCCCCGCCGACCTGTGCGGCCCGGGCGGACGCGCCGCCAGCCGGTGTTTGCGCACCGTCCCGCCGAGAGAAAACGGCGGCAACACCGACGTGAAGCAGATGGTACGCGGCACCACGCTGCTGTTCCCCTGCTGGACCAAGGGCTGCCTGCTGTCCATGGGCGACACGCACTTCGCGCAGGGCGACGGCGAGGTTTCGGGCACCGCGATCGAGATGAATGCCGTCGTCACGGTCAAGGTCGAGGTGCGCAAGGGCCAGGGCGCCTTCATCCGCTGGCCGCAGATCGAGGGCAAGGCCGTGCCCGGGATCCTCAAAGACCTGGAGCCCGAGCGCTTCGTCGCTACCATGGGCATCCCGATCAAGCCCAAGGGTGAGCTCGCCGCGCCGTTGAAGTACCTGGACGGCGCCCGGCTAAGTAACCTCACCAACATGTCCGAGGACACGACGCTGGCCGCACGCGACGCGCTGCTGAAGATGATCGACCTGCTGACCGGACCGCAATCGCCGTCCAAGCAGAAGCTCACGCGCGAGCAGGCCTACATCTTGTGCAGCGTGGCCTGCGACATGAAGATCAGCAACATGGTCGACGTGCCGAACTACGTCGTCACCGACGTGCTGCACGTGGACGTGTTCAAGTAGCCACCACCGGCGGGGCGAGGTACGGCCTCGCCCTGCATCCCCATGCATCGGCGCATGCTGCTGCGGACCGCGCTGGCGATGGCCGGCGCGGTTCTGCTCACCGGCCACTCGCCCTATCGCCAGTGGTACGTGTTCCGAGCCAGGCACTGGATCGTGGTCGCCGCACACGCGGACCCGGAAGCCTCGCGGCTGGCCGATCTGGTCTCGACCGAGCTCGCATCCCGCATTCCGGAGAGCCACGCGATGGCCGCTGAAGCGCAAAACGAGCGGGAGGTTGTGCAACTGCTGCGCACCAGCCAACTTCAGTTGGCGATCCTCAGTTCCGCTACCGCCGGCGACGCCGTGCGGGGAAGCGGACTCTTCCGCACCGACGGCCCGGTGCCTCTGCGTTCGTTACGTTCCTTCGGGTCTCATCTTCTGGTGACCGTGGAGGATTTCCCTGCGGAGCGAGCTGCCCAGATTGTCGCCGCGCTGGACGATGTGGCTCGCGAGAACGGCGGCGCACCCGCCGAGGCCTCGACCACAGGCTCTCCCGTTCCAGTGCACTCCGGGGTGTCGCGTCCGCCTCCGACGCAGGACCCGAAGACCGGTCAGTAGGCGCGAGTCGCCGGCCAGCGCGCCTTCGACCCCGTCGGGTGCGAACACATGTGCGGGCTCCTACGCAGCGTTCGGACGATTCCTGGCCGCACGCTGCTCACCGCGGCCTTGGTTCTTGCGCTGCCAGGATCGGGGCTCTGCCACAGTTTGCTGGATCCTGAGTCGGCACGTGCCCTGCTCACCGAAATTGCGCGCTATCAGAAGGCGTCGCAGGTGGAGCCGAGGCGAGAGGCGCGCGCCGACGCATTGTTCACGATGGGCGCCAAAGTGCAGACACTGGTCGGCCTGCTCAACCAGGATGTCGACGCGCACGGCACGCCCGGTCCACTCACCGTTCAGATCGCGAAGCAGCTCGCCGAATCGGAGATCAGGGTGACATGGTCGGACGAGCGCCGGCGCTACGCCTATGACATGGATGCCTTTCGT
>Ga0335084_10000995_pt1 | contig 25645 bp, 28 predicted proteins | sample Lox_Sample_44_FD_206721 | JGI IMG/M metagenome (GOLD analysis project Ga0335084, IMG submission 206721) | Soil microbial communities from Loxahatchee National Wildlife Refuge, Florida, United States - Lox_Sample_4.4 | ecosystem: Environmental > Terrestrial > Soil > Wetlands | place: USA... | reverse complement strand
GGTCGTGTCCCGATTGGTGTGGAAAAGAGAAATGGCGCATTCTTCCGGAAGGATGACCACCCCTTACGGGCCGTCTTGCCGGACGGCCTCCGGAGGAATACGCCATGGGAGAGCATACCAGCACGCGGGCAGTCGCGGGTGACAAGGGACGCAGCACCCTGGGGGAGTTGATCCACGCCGCGGTGCGGGGGGCCATCGAGGCGGCGGTGGAGGCGGAGCTGGCGGCCACGCTCGGCGCGGGCCGCTACGAGCGGCGCGACAGCCGGCACGGCTACCGCAACGGGACGAAGACGCGGACGCTGAGCGGGCCGACCGGGGCGCTGGCGCTCACGCTGCCGCGGGCCACCGTGGCGACGAGTGCGGGCCGACAGGAATGGCGGTCGACCTTGGTGCCCCGCTACCAGCGACGACTGGCGGAGGTCAACACGGCCGTGTTGGCGACGTATCTGGCCGGAGGCAACACGCGACGGATCCGGGGCGCCCTGGCGCCGCTGCTCCACGGGGCGCCGCTGTCGCGCAGCGCCGTCTCGCGGATCGTGGCCACCCTCCAGAGCAGCTTGGAGGCGTGGCAGACGCGCCCCTTGGGCGATCTCGAGGTCGTCTACGCTTACCTCGACGCCCTCGCCCTGCGGGTGCGCAGCGGGGGCAAGGTGGTCAGTGTCCCGGTCTTGGCCGTCGTGGGCGTGCTTGCCGACGGGCAGAAGGTGCTGGTGGAGTTGGACCTGTGTGGGGGCGAGTCGTACGAGGCGTGGAAGGGGTGCCTGGACGGCCTCGTCGCGCGCGGGCTGAAGCCGCCGCTGCTCTGCATCATCGACGGCCACGCCGGCTTGCGGCGCGCCGTCGGGGAGGTCTGGGCGCGGGCGGCGGTGCAGCGTTGCTGCGTCCACAAGCTGCGGAACCTGGAGCGCAAGGCGCCCAAGCATGTCCTCGATGAGCTCCGTGCGGACTTCCACCGGATCGTCTACGCGGCGAGCGCCGAGGCAGCGCGGGCGGCCTGGACCGTATTCGAACGAGTCTGGGGGAAGCGGTGTCCCGGCGTGGTCAAGAGCCTCCAGGAAGGGGGCGCGGAGCTGCTGACGTTCTTCACCTTTCCGAAGGCGCAGTGGAAGACGCTCCGGACCACCAACAGCATCGAACGGTTGAACGAGGAGTTCCGCCGGCGCGTGAAGACGCAGGGCGCGCTGCCCACCGAGGCCAGTGCGCTCATCCTTCTCTTCGGCCTCGTCGCCACCGGCCAGATCACGTTGCGCAAGCTCGACGGCTACCCGCACCTCGGTGCGGTGATCCGCCAGCGGATGCGCGCGGCGTGAGTACAGCCGCGCGTGGGGGGATATCCCGATATGGCCGGCCGCCTCAACGTGGCTGTGGCGCCAAATGCGGACCTGCCTTTTCACGTCGTGCTACCCTCGATTGCGCTCAGAAGCCGGAAGGAGCCGTTCCCGATTTTCCACATCAAGCGGGACACCACCCCAGAGTGCAGCGGCGATCGCCTTCCTTGTAAGCCTCGTGCTGCTCGACGCGCAGGTCACGGTGACGCGCCTTCTCGCCTATCGCTTCTACTACCACTTCGTGTTCTTCGTGATCTCACTCGCACAGCTCGGCCTGGCGGCCGCCGGGGCGTGGGTCTACGCCTCGGGGCGGGCGCCGGGGCGGGAACAGCGCCTGCTGCGCTGGCTGCTTGGCCTCGCGGCTCTGCCCCTCGTGATCCTCGCCTGCTACAGCTGGCTGGCGCCGGTGCCGACCCTGTGGTTCGCCAAGCTCGGTGGCCCCCCGGCCTACGCCTACCTCACCGCGATCGCGCTCCTGCTCGTCGCGCTCAATCTGTGCGGGGGCATGGTGCTGACGCTTCTGTTCACGACGTTCAAGGAGCGCATCGGTGTGTTGTACGCCAGCGACCTGGCGGGAGCGGCGCTCGGCTGCCTGGCATCGGTCGTCGTGATGATGCTGGGCGGACCGGTGAGAGCAGTTCTCCTGGCTGGCCTTGCCGCGGCAGGAGCAGCCGCGCTCGTCGCGCGCGCGCCGTCGGAGGGAGCGGCGGTCGGTGCCTTGACGCTGTTGCTCGCGATCGGCATGGCGGCGCCCGACCTGTTCCATCCCTACGCGACCCATCCCCGCCTCCGCAGCAAGCTCTTGCGCTCCGAGTGGACCCACGTGGCGCGGATCGAGGCCGTCGTCCCGGGCGCCTACGTGATCGACGGTGACGCATCGACGGACGTCCGGGCGGACTGGCCCGCGCCGCCGACAGGCGAGTACGAACTCGTCCGCAAGAACCCCGAGGTGGCCATCATCGGAGTCGGCGCTGGTCCCCAGCTCCGCGCCGCGCTCAGCCGCGGCGCCTCCCACGTCCTGGCGAACGACATCAACGCCACGATCCTCCGCTGGGCGACAGAGGACGACCGCGCGTTCAACCGGGGCCTGTTCCACCACCCCGCCGTCGAAGTCGCACTCGGGGAGGGGCGGCACGCGCTCCGCTCGTCCGGGCGAAAATTCGACCTCATTATCATGCACGCGATCGACACGTGGACGGCTTCGTCGCAGGGAGCGTACAGCCTGACCGAGAATTTCCTCTACACCAGCGAGGCGATGCGGGACTTCCTCTCCTGCTTGCGGGAGGGCGGCGTGGTCTCGATCCGCCGCTGGCTCTTCTGGCCGCCCAGAGAGAACCTGCGCCTGTTCACCACGATCCACGACGCCCTGACGCGCGCCGGTTTCGAGAAGCCCGAGAACCACATCGTCGTGATCTCCCCCACACGGGAGTTCCGGCGCCCGGACTTGAACGTCTACGGGTTCGTGTTCTTCTCGAACATCCCGTTCACCGGGCGGCGCCTCGAGCCGCTCGATCGCTACGTCGGGGAGCGGCAGTTCAGCTACCTGTACCGGCCGGGGAAGTCGCTCGACACGCCGTTCCAGGAGTTCATCGACGCCAAGTCGAAGGCGGCGTTCTACGCCGGCTATCCGTATCTGGTCGCGCCCGCGAGTGATCGCAACCCGTTTTTCTTCCAGCTCATGCGCCCGTGGTCCCGGGGACCCGCCGTGGAGGGCGCGAAGGTCATGCCCTATAGCCAGAGCGGGGCCCTGCTCCTGCTGTGCCTCTCCCTGGCCGTCGTGCTGACCGTGCTCCTGCTTGGCACACCCCTCTTCCTGCGCCGGGCGGATGTGGCGGGCGACCGGCAGCTCGTCGGCTCGCTGGTCTATTTCGGCTCGCTCGGGATCGGATTCATGGCGTTCGAGCTGCCGGCGATCCAGGTGATGACGCTGTTCCTCGGCCATCCGACCTATGCGCTGAGCATCGTGCTGTTCGGGCTTCTGGCCTGGGCCGGCGCGGGCAGCGCCCTGATGGGCCGGCTGCCGGCGCCGACTGGCGGTGCCGCGCTCGCCGCCGTCGTATTGCTCGCTCTGGCCTCCGCGGTCGGGCTCCTGCCCGCGGTGCATGCGCTGATCCATCTCCCCGATTGGGGCCGGTTCCTGGCGGCTCTCTCGTACCTGATGGTCGTCGCTATTCCCCTGGGCATGCCGTTCGTCGCCGGGGTGCGTCTCCTCGACCCGGCTCGCCCGCACCTCGTCGCCTGGGCCTGGGCGGTGAACGGAGCGACCGCTGTCGTCGGATCGTGCGTGCTGATGTTCCTGATGGTATACGGCGGCAGCAACGCCGCGTTTCTCGCCGCCGCCGGCTCCTACGCCGTCGCGGCTCTCGCATGGCGGTTCCTGGGCCGCCGCCGCTGATGTCCAACCGAGGCTCGCTTGACTCGCGTGCCGTAAGCCTGTAGATTTTCCGCTCGTCCACCGGCACGGCGGCGTAGCTCAGGTGGCAGAGCAGGGGTCTCATAAGCCCCGTGTCGGAGGTTCGAGTCCTCCCGCCGCCACCATTCCCCCACCCAAGCCCCGAGGCGCTAGCGCCCCAGGTACCGAGCCGAGTGTGCCGCGTGCGTCTGCCAGTTCTCCGTGTACCGGGCGGCCAGCGCCCTGTCGTGGATCACGAGCAAGTTTTCGGCGTTTCGCTGCTCCGCGGCCGTAGTGAAGTTGAACGAGCCGGTGATGACGGCCAGGCCGTCGATGATCATGACCTTGTTGTGGGCGATGGCGTGCGCCCCGTCGATGAGGGTCACGATGTTGGCGTGCGCCATGAAATCGGCCGAGGAATACCTGGCGCCCGTTTCTTTTCCGTCGAGGATGACCTGGACGTCGACGCCGCGGGCGCGCGCCTCGACCAGCGCCCTGGCGATCGGGGCCGAGGTGAAGGAATACGCCTGGACCAGCACCGTCGACTTGGCCGCCGCGAGCGCATCCACGACCGCCTTGGTGGCGCCGTGATTCGGCGAGAAGTACACCTGCCATGCCGGCTCGTCGGGCTCCGCCCGCGGCGCGGGCTGGAGCGCGAGGGCGACGACCACGAGCATCGCGCCGAGCCGGACGCTCCACCGGGGCCCGGCAGCAGCGGCAACCATGCGCAGAGTATCCCAGAAGATACAGGCCGGCACCAAGGGCTTTTGCGCACGGGCGAATTGAAGTTCGCTCACGGCTCCGCTAGACTGTCCTTCCCGTGGGCGACTCGGTCACGACCACCATGTCGGAGGACTTCGGCGTGAATCACAAAGGAGGAGCGGGATGAGCGACGAGATCCTCGTGGAGCGGGACGGAGGGATCGCCACCGTGGTGTTCAACCGGCCCAAGATGCGCAACGCGGTCAGCCTCGCCATGTGGGGCGAGATCGCCGACGTGACGGACGGGCTGGCCAAGGACGACACGGTCCGCGCCATCGTCTACCGAGGCGCCGGGCGCGACGCCTTCGCCTCGGGCGCCGACATCTCGGAGTTCACGGAGAACCGGAAAGACACGCAGACCGCGCTCGCCTACAACAAGAAGACCGAGGCGGCGTACACGTCGATCAGGCTCTGCCCCAAGCCCACCGTCGCCATGGTCTTCGGCTTCTGCATGGGCGGCGCGATGGCGCTCGCCATGGCCTGCGACCTCCGCTTCGCAGCGGGCGGCTCCAAGTTCGGCATCCCGGCCGCCCGGCTCAGCATCATCTACGGCCTCGACCCCGTGCACCAGCTCGTGAACCTCGTCGGGCCCGCGTACGCCAAGGACATCCTCTACTCGGCGCGCACGCTCGACGCCGCCGAGGCCTTCCGCATCGGCTTCATCCAGCGCCTCGTGCCCGCCTCCGAGCTCGAGGGGCTCACGTACGACTATCTCCGCACTGTCGCCGAGAACGCGCCGCTGTCCATCCGCGGCACCAAGGCGCAGGTGCAGGCGATCTTCGAAGGCGTCAACGAGGGGCACAGGAAGAAGCTCTTCGAGATGGGCATCGAAACTTTCAACAGCCACGACTACGCCGAAGGCACGCGGGCGTTTCTGGAGAAGCGGAAGCCCGGGTTCAAAGGTAAGTAGCGTCTGCGCATCGCCGTCCTCTCCTCCACGCCGCTCAACCCGCTGGAGGGGAGCGGCACCTTCGCCGGCATCGCGGGGCTCGCGCGCGGCCTCGAAGCGCTCGGTCACAGCCTGGACCTCCGGCCGCTCCGCCTCCGCTCCGGCTTCCATACCCTCGACCGCTGGCTCTACAACGCCGGCATCGCGCTCCGCCCGCCGCAGGGTGTCGACCTCGTCTATGGCGTGGACCTGGACGGCTTCCTCTGGGCCCGGCGCCGGCGCCTGCCCTTCGTCGCGGGCCTGAAGGGCGTCATCGCCGACGAGCTCAAGAACGAGCGCGGGTGGGTGCGTGTTCTTCTCGCCGTTCAGGCCCGCTGGGAGCGCACGAACGCGCGGCGCGCGGACGTCGTGATCGCCCCCAGCCGCTATTCCGCAGACGTTGCCCGGCGCGAGTACGGTGTGGCGGCTGGAAAGATGGCTGTCGTGCCCGAGCCCATCGAGCTCGAGCGGTGGACGGCCCTCTTCGCCGCGGCGACGCCTCGCCCGCGCGGCGGCCCCACCATCCTCTGCGTCGCCCGCATGTATCCGCGCAAGCGCATCGGCGATCTCCTCGAGGCGGCCGCTTTCCTCCGCCCCCGAATCCCCGGTGTCCGCGTCCGCATCGTAGGCAAGGGGCCCGAGTGGGGGGATGCCGTGAGGCTCCACGGCACGCTCGGGCTCGGCGAAACGGTCGCCCTCCTGGGCGACGTGTCGAGGGACCGCCTCGCCCAGGAGTACGTGAGCGCGGATTTTTTTTGCATGCCGTCGCTGCAGGAGAGCTTCGGCATCGTCTTCCTCGAGGCCATGGCGGCTGGGCTCCCCGTCGTCGCTTGCCGGGCTGCCGCGATCCCGGAGGTGGTCGAGGACGGCGTGACGGGCCTCCTGGTGCCGCCGCGCGACCCAGAGGGTCTCGCCCGGGCGCTCGAGGCGCTCATCGCCGATCCCGAGCGGGCACGCGCGATGGGCGAGGCCGGGCGCCAGGCCGTGCGCGCGTACGTGCCCGAACGGGTCGCCACACGCTTCCTGGAAGCGGTAAGATTGGGCCTCGAAGGGGGGCAGTTCCGATGAGCGCCGGACTCGTGTACGCAACCCGGAAGTTTACGTTCTCCGCGGCCCACCGCTACTGGCGGGACGAGTGGAGCGCCGCGGAGAACCGCCGTCACTTCGGCAACCTGACGGTGTCTCACGGGCACAACTACGTTCTCGAGGTGACGATCCGCGGGCCGGTGGACGCACAAACCGGCATGGTCATGGACCTCGCCGAGCTGAAGCGCGTGACCTCGGACGCCGTCGTCCAGCGCTTCGACCACGCCGATCTGACCGCGGACCCGCTCTTCGCCCATGGCGCTATCCCGACCACCGAGAATCTCGTTCGCGCGGCCTGGGATCTGCTGGCGCCGAAGCTGGGACAGGAGAGGCTCTGGAAGCTGAGACTCTGGGAGGATCCGACCTTCTACGTGGAGTATTTCGGCGAGTGAGCGCGATCGAGCTGACGCGGCAGTACCACTTCAGCGCGGGGCACCGACTCGAGAACCCGGCCTGCTCTCCCGAGGACAACGCGCGAATCTATGGCCAGTGCTACCGCCAGCACGGGCACAACTACCTGGTCGAGGTCACCGTCGGGGGGCAGCCGGATCCCGTCACGGGAATGGCGGCGGACCTCGGCGCACTCGACGCTGCCGTCAAGCGCCTGGTGCTCGACCGCGTGGATCACTATGATCTATCGGGCTCGGTCGAGGCACTCCGAGGGGTGACGACCACGGGCGAAAACCTCGCCCGCGCCTTCTGGCAGTGGCTGGAGCCCGCGCTCGCGGCCGGATGTCTGCGCCGCGTGGCCGTGGTCGAGACCGACAACAACGTCTTTGAATACCGCGGCTGAGCCGCGAGGTGACCCACATGGAGGAACTGATCCGCCAGCTCCTGAAGGAGATCGGCGAGGATCCGTCGCGGGAGGGCCTCGACAAGACGCCGACCCGTGTGGCCAAGGCCTGGGAGTACCTGACGTCGGGCTACAGGCAGGACGCCCACGATGTGCTGAACGAGGCGCTCTTCACCGAGGAATACGACGAGATGGTGGTCGTGAAAGACATCGACCTGTACTCGATCTGCGAGCACCACCTCCTTCCATTCTTTGGCAAGTGCCATATCGCCTACATGCCGTCGAAGAAGATCGTGGGGCTGTCCAAGCTGCCGCGGCTTGTCGAGATGTTCGCGCGGCGCCTGCAGGTCCAGGAGCGGCTGACCACCCAGATCGCCCAGACGCTCAACGACGTGCTCCAGCCGCGCGGAGTCGCCGTGGTCATCGAGGCCTTGCACATGTGCATGCTCATGCGCGGGGTCGAGAAGCAGAACTCCAAGGCCGTCACCTCCGCCATGCTGGGGCAGTTCCGCGACCGCCCCGAGACCCGCGCGGAGTTCATGGAGCTGATCAGGGCACGGGGCGGCCTCGTCCTGTGAGGCTCGCCGGCCAGGTCGCCGTCGTCACCGGTGCGGGGCGGGGCATCGGCCGGGCCGTGGCGGCCGCTTTCGCGCGCGAAGGTGCGCTCGTCGTCCTCGCCGCGCGGTCGGCGCGCGAGCTCGCGTCGATTCAACGCGAGATCGAGGCTGCGGGCGGGCGCGCGCTGGCCGTTCCCACGGACGTCAGGCAAGAGCCCGCGGTGGCGGGGCTCGTGTCCCGCGCCCTCGCCGAGGGCGGGCGCCTCGATTCCCTCGTGACAGCGGCCGGGCTCGCGGCCTTCGGGCCTCTGGCCGACACCAAGACCGAGGACTGGGACCAACTGATGGCGGTCAACCTGCGCGGCGCCTTCCTCTGCTGCCGCGCCGTGCTGCCCGCCATGACGGCCCAAGGGCGGGGCACCATCATCAATATCGGATCCGTCGTCACCAGCCGGACCCTGCCGAGCAGCGGCGCCTACACGGCGGCCAAGTACGGCCTCCTGGGCTTCTCGCGGGTCCTGGCCGAGGAGATGCGGCCTCACGGGGTGCGCGTGGGTGTGCTGTCGGCAGGGGCGACGGACACGCCGCTCTGGGACGCGGTGCCCCGGCCGCCCGACCGGGCGCTCATGCTGAAGCCGGCGCTGATCGCCGAGGCGGCCCTTCTCATGGCGGCCCTGCCGCCGGGGGCGACCCTCGAGGAGCTGACCCTCCTCCCGCAGGGAGGGGTTCTCTGAGCCCCTACGCGGTCGCCGGCCTCTGCTATACTGAGGGTGCTGTCGCGTTCTATCCGACACCGAACCCAAGGAGGGATACATGATCTCGCTGACCGAAACGGCTGCGAAAAAGATCTCGGACCTGAAGCTCGAAGAGGGCAAGCCGGAGTGGGGTCTCAGGATCCGCGTGGTCGGCGGCGGCTGCTCCGGCATGTCCTACGAGCTCGGCTGGGACGAGGAAGTCGGCGCCGACGACGACGTCACGGAGTCGCATGGCGTCAAGGTCCTCGTGGACAGCAAGAGCGCGCCGTATCTCCAGGGCAGCGAGATCGACTACGTGGACAACAACATGCTGGGGGCCGGCTTCGCCATCAAGAACCCCAACGTGAAGTCGTCCTGCGGCTGCGGATCGTCTCACCAGTTCTAAGCGCTTCACGCACGTCATGAAGGTCGCCGTCCGGTTCTTCGCCCGCTACCGCGAGGCGGCCGGCCGCGACCACGTCGAGCTGGATCTTCCGGAGGGCGGTACGGTCGAGTCGGCCTGGGAGGCGGTGGCGAGCCGCTTTCCGGTCCTGCAGCCGTACCGCCCTTTCACGTTGTTCGCCCTCGGCACCGACTACGTTGCGCCGACCCATCCCCTGCGCGCGGGCGACGAGCTCTGCTTCTTTCCGCCCGTGAGCGGCGGCGCGAGCGAAGATCTCGTCGAGGTGACGGCTGAGCCGCTCAGCGAGGGGCGGCTCATGGCCGCCGTCGGCGATGCGGGCGCGGGAGGCGTCGTGCTCTTCTCGGGCGTCGTGCGCGACGAGACGGGTGGCCGGCGCGTGAAGTACCTCGAGTACGAGGCGCACGCGCCCATGGCCGTCGCCAAGATGCGGGAGATCGCGTCGGCCGTGCGGGCGCGCTGGCCTGGCGTGCGCGCCCTGGCGCTCGCGCACAGGATCGGCAGGCTCGAGATCGGCGAGTCGAGCGTCATGATCGCGGTCTCCTCGCCGCACCGGGGCGAAGCCTTCGACGCCTGCCGCTTCGCTATCGACACGCTCAAGGAGACGGTGCCTGTCTGGAAAAAGGAGTACTTCGAGGACGGAGAAGTCTGGGTCGGCCTGCAAGGGGAATGTGACGCAGGCCGCCGATAAGGGCCCATCTGCTTCGTTGGCGCCCTCGGTCGTGCGCTCAACGTACAGTGAGTACGCCTCGCGCACGACCCATCGGGCGCCGCCTCGCATCTGGACCCTTCTCGGCGCCCTGCGCAGGCTTTAGGCTGCCTGTGGATGGCCAGGGACTCGTAGCGCTCGCCCTCGACTCCATTCGCCGCTCCGGGATGCTCCGGGGCGGCGAAGCTGTCTTGGTCGCCGTGTCGGGCGGCGCCGACTCCGTCGCTCTTCTCGACGTGCTGAGAACCCTCGCGCCGGAGCTTCGCCTCACGCTTCACGTCGTCCACGTCCACCACGGTCTCCGCGCGCAGGCCGACGCAGACGCCGGATTCGCCGGAGGCCTCTGCGACCGCCTCGGCATCCCGTTCAACCTTGAGCGCGTCCTGGTCAGGCGGGAGCCGCCCTGGGACGGTCTCGAGGCGGAGGCACGGCGCGCCCGCTATGCCGCCTTCCGGGAGGTTGCGTGCCGCGTGGGCGCCCAGCGCGTCGCGACGGCCCACACGGCCGACGACCAGGCCGAGACGGTCCTCATGCGCCTCCTCGAAGGCGCCGGGCCCCGCGGGCTCGCGGGGATTGCCCCCGTGCGCGGGATCTTTATCCGGCCACTCCTCGACGCGCGGAGGGCGGACATCGAAGCGCACCTGCGCGCGCGAGGGCTCGAATGGGTTGAGGACGCGAGCAACACCGACGGGCGCTTCCTGCGCAACCGCATCCGGCACGAGGTCTTGCCATTCCTGGCCGAGACCGTCGAGCCCGGCATCGCCCTGCGCCTGGCGCGCTCGGCCACCCTGGCCCGCGCCATGGTCGACGACCTCGAGCGCGTTGCCGCGCGGGAGCTGCCACGGCTCGGGCGGCGGGGCGCCGCAGGCTGGGTCTTGAGCGTCGCCGACCTTGCGGCGCTGCCGGGCGAGGCGGCGGCTGAGACGGTGCGGCAGGCCGCCCGCGATCTCGGGCACGCGGGCGCCCTGCGCGGGCACGCCCAGAAGGCGCTTCGCAGGCTACTCGTGCCCGGTGCTCGGCGGGGCGCCCTCCGGTCGGGAGGCGTGACCGTCGAGCGGAGCGGTCGTTGGCTGCGCGTGGGGCAGGGAAAGCTTCCGGCCCTTGCGGCCCGCGAGTTTCCCGTACCAGGCGAGCTCCCGCTTCCCGAGATCGGTCTGGTGCTGGACGCCAGCTGCTTTGAGCGGGCCCCAGGCTATGCCGTCCCGCGCGAGGTCGCGCGCGCGGCCTTCGATGCCGATCTTCTCCCGCGCCGCCTTCACGTCCGCGGCAGGCGGCGCGGGGACCGCTTCGCGGCGTTCGGCAGCCCCTCGGAGCGCCGGCTCAAGTCGTTCCTGATCGACGCGGGCGTGCCCCGCTGGGAGCGAGACCGGGTGCCCCTCGTTGAGGCGGGAGGCGACATCATCTGGGTTGCGGGGCTCCGGCGCGGGCAGGCAGCCCGGGTCGGACCGGGGACGCGGCGTATCCTCGAGGTGACACTTCGATCTCCTCTAGCGAGTGATGAGGTGGGAGAGTAAGATGGCGCGCCAGGAGGGCCCATGGCACTGATGCGGGGGCGGTTGTTGACGACGGGAATGCTGCTGGCCGCGCTGTCGCTCGGCCCGCAGCCGGCCGCTGCTCAGTCCGGAACTGGCGCAGCCAAGCCGCCCGAGGGCAATGGCATTCTCCACGCGCTGGAAGACGCCTTCGCCTCCGTCGCCGACCGGGTGATGCCGTCGGTGGTCAACGTGAGCGTCAAGCCCAAGAAGGCGCCCCCCGGGGAGGGCGGCCAGCCTCCGGAAGGGGAGCAGCGCTTCCGCGACTTCTTCGGCCCCGAGTTCTACGACCGCTTCTTCAAGCGCCGCGCCCCGCGCGAGGAGGCGCGCTCGGCTGGCTCGGGCGTCATCGTGGACGCGCGTGGATACATCCTGACGAACGCCCACGTCGTGGAGAGCGCGGCCGAAATCGAGGTGCGCCTGTCCGACGACCGCAAGTTTGCGGCAACCCTCGTGGGGCGCGATCCGAAGACCGATCTTGCGGTCGTCAAAATCGACCCGGGCGCTGCCGCGCTGCCCACGGCAGAGCTCGGAGACTCCGACAAGCTCCGTATCGGCCAGTGGGCGATCGCCATCGGGAACCCGTTCGGTCTCGACCGGACCGTCACGGTCGGCATCATCTCCGCGACCGGACGCACGCGGGTCGGCGTGGCGACCTACGAGGCGTTCATCCAGACGGATGCCTCCATCAACCCGGGCAATTCGGGCGGGCCGCTTCTGAACATCGCGGGACGCGTGATCGGAATCAACACCGCCATCGTGTCCTCGGGGCAGGGCATCGGCTTCGCCATTCCGATCAACATGGTTCGCGAGGTCATGGACCAGCTGATCGCGAAGGGCCGGGTCGTTCGCGGCTGGCTTGGGATCTCGATTCAGGACCTGACGGACGACCTTGCGGCCGGCTTCGGGGTCTCCGGCAAGGGCGGAGTGCTGGTGGCGGACGTCCTCAAGGACGGCCCCGCCGAGGCGGCGGGCATGAAGCCGGGCGATGTCATCGTCGAGCTGGGCGGCGCCCCGATCAAGGAAGTGACCGACCTTCAGAAGCGCGTGGCCGCCATCCCGCCTGGGCGCGCCATCCTTCTCACGGTGCTGCGCGACCGCACGACCTCCAAGCTCACGGTCAAGATCGGGGAGCAGCCGGGCGAGGAGACCGTGGTGACGGCCGGGTCGAAAGGCGAGGGCCTCGGGGTGACGGTCGAGGAGCTCTCCGAGGAAGCGGCGCAGGCACACGGGCTGCGCGAGCGCTCGGGCGTCGTGGTCACCGAGGTGGCGCCCGACAGCGCGGCGGCGGCGGCGGGCATCAAGGAGGGCGACCTCGTCCTCGAGGTGAACCGCCGCCGGGTCGGCAGCGTTGACGAGTTCAAGAAGGTGGTGACCGCGCTCAAACCGGGCGAGGCCGTTCCCGTGCAGATCGCGCGCAGTGGCGCCGGCCGAGAGTACGTCGTCCTCAAGGTCCCGGACAAGCCCTGAGGCCATGAGCGCCGACCCCGAGCCATCCCGTCCGAGGCCCGTGGCGCTCGTCATCGACGACGAGCAGGGAGTCCGCGAGTCCTTCCACGTCATTCTCGACGGCGAGTTCGAGGTCCTCGAGGCCGACGACGGCGCCAAGGGGCTCGAGGTCCTGCGCTCCCGACGGGTGGACGTGGTGCTGCTCGACGTGCGGATGCCGGGGCCTCCCGGCCCGACCTTCCTGCCCCAGATCCTGGCCCTCGACGACCGTCTCGCGGTGATCATCGTCACGGCGGTCAAGGACGTGCGCACGGCCGTCGAGGCTATCAAGGCAGGCGCCTACGAATATGTTACCAAACCGTTCGACGTGGACGAGATCCTGGCCCTCGTGCGGAAGGCCGCGGAGCGACGGGCGCTCGAGCGCGAGGTGCACTACCTCAGGGCCGAGCTCGACCGCGCCCATGGCTTCGACTCTCTGGTCGGGCGCCACCCGTCCATGGTCAGGCTCTACGATCTCATCGCCCAGGTGGCGCAGACGCCCGCGACGGTCCTGATTGCGGCGGAGAGCGGCACCGGCAAGGAGCTCGTGGCCCGCGCCATCCATCGGCAAGGACCACGGCGCGCCCAGCCCCTGGTGGCCATCAACCTGGCGGCCATTCCCGACACGCTGCTCGAGTCCGAGCTCTTCGGCCACGAGAAGGGCGCCTTCACAGGCGCGCACGCCCGGAAGCTGGGCAAGTTCGAGATGGCCCACGGCGGCACGCTCTTTCTGGACGAGGTCGGCACGCTCCGAGTGGATCTGCAGGCCAAGCTCTTGCGCGCGCTGCAGGAGCGGGAGATCGAGCGGCTGGGCGGAGGGCGGCCCGTTCCGGTGGACGTGCGGATCATCGCTGCCACCAATGTGGACCTCAAGGCGGCGGTGCGCGCCCGGGCATTCCGGGAGGATCTCTTCTACCGGCTCAACGTTGTGCCGATCGCGATTCCTCCGCTACGCGCCCGCAAGGACGACATCCCGATCCTCGTCGAGCACTTCCTCCGGAAGTACTCCCGGGAGTTCAAGAAGGACGTGCGCGGCATCTCGCGCGGGGCCCTGCCGGCGCTGCAGGCGTACGATTGGCCCGGGAACGTGCGCGAGCTCGAGAACATCATCGAGCGGAGCGTCGCGCTCGCGACGGGCCCCGTCGTCCGGCTCGACGACTTGCCCGTGGACCTCGCCATTCACGAAGTCAACCAGCGGGCGGGCGGCGACGGGGGCCAGTCGTCGCTCCCGCTCCACGAGGCCCGCGATCGCTTCGAGCAGGCCTACGTGCTGCGCGCCCTCGAGCGCGAGAACGGGAACCGGAGCCGGGCCGCACGGCTCCTCGGCATGCACCGTAACACCCTCCTCGCCCGGTTGGCGGCCTGGGGTGTCCGCCCCGAAGCCAGCCCCCGCGCCCTGCCGCCCGCGGCGGGCGGGGGCCGTCCCTGATCTCCCGGCTTTGCCGGTCCGCCCCCCTCGTGGCGCTTGTCGCCACCATCGTCGGGAGTGGAGCTCTCGGGAACCTCGGGGCGCTTGGGCCCGCCTGGGCCCAGCGGGGAATGCCCGAGAGGCCGCTGATCATGGCTTTCACACCCTCGCGCGATCCAACGGCGCTCCAGGAAGCGGCGGACGGTTTCGTGGCGGTGGTCGCACGACTGTCGGGCGTGCCGATGCGGGCGCAGGTCGCCTCGGACTACGCGGGCGTCATCGAGGCCCTCAGAAGCCGCCGCGTGGACCTGGCCTTCGTCCACCCGGTCGGCTACGTTCTGGCGCGACGCGAGGCCGGCTGCGAGATCCTCGTGCGCGACGTGTGGGAGGGCAAGACGGCCTACACTGCGCGTTTCTACGTCCGCGAGTCGAGCGGAATCAAGCGCGTCGAGGACTTGCGCGGCCGGACGATTGCCTTCGTGGATCCGGCGTCGAGCTCGGGATACATCTATCCGATGGTGCTGCTGATCAAGCGCGGCCTGGTGAAAAATCGGGACCCAAAGACGTTCTTCAAGGAGGCCATCTTCGCGGGCACGCACGACGCGGCCCTGCAGGCAGTGCTCCACGGCAGGGTGGATGCCGCGACCACCTTCGACAGGGCTCCCGAGATCCATTTGAAGGATCCCGCGCTCGTGGCGCAGCTCGTCGCCGTCGGCGAGACACCGGAGATTCCGGAGGCGGGAATCTGCGCCCGCCCGGGGCTGCCCGCACCCGCGATCCAGGCGCTCAAACGGGCGCTCCTCGGCATGAAGCGGCCAGAACACGCGGCGGAGCTCAAGGGGATCTATGACATCGAGGGATTCGTCCCGGCGCGGGACGCGGACTACGATCCCGTCAGGGACGCGCTGGACCTGATGGACTACCGGCCGAGGAAATAGACGGCTCGGCTTCCTTGCGGTTGAGGCACTTGATCAGGCGCCAGCCGTTGAAGAGATTCACCTTGGCGGAAAGGTCCGGAATGAGAGCGACCTGTTCGAGGAGTGGCTCGAGAGGGTGGTTCGATTTCCAGCCCAGCCGCGTGCACACGGGCGACACGAAGTCCTCGAGGCGCCCGACGACGCGGCGCTCGCTACGGAAGTGGTTCAGGAGCACGATGTTGCCGTCCGGCTTGACCACCCGCCGCATCTCACGCAGCACCGCGACGGGGTCGGGCACGGCGCTGATCGTGTAGGTCGCCACCGCCGCGTCGAACTCGCTGTCCCCGAAGTCCATGACGGTAGCGTCCATCGCCTCGAGCGTGATGTTGTTGAGTTCGAGCTCCACCACCTTGTCCTGCGCCTTTTCGAGCATCTCCTCCGAGAGATCGATGCCTGTGACACGGCAGTTGGTGGGGTACAGCGGCAGGTTCAAGCCCGTGCCGATGCCGACCTCGAGGATCCGCTCGCCGCCCTTGATGTCCAGGAGCCTGATGGCCTGCTCACGCCCGGGGTGGAAGATCCAGTCGAACACGAAGTCGTAGGCGGGAGCATAGATCTTGTAGGCCCGCTTGACCTGCCGTTTCTCCAACGCCGCGTCCACAGGACGTCTCCTTCTGCGGGGTTCTGCCGGTGAACCCGAAGCCAGACTCCGCACTTCTAACACACCGCGCCCACTGTTGCCAAGCGCTTTCTGACCGCTTGATCCTAAAGGAAAAACGTCATCCGAATGACTCCCGGACCGGAGAGAAAAGAGGCGGCGGTGAGCCCGCCCCCGCGCTCACTCGGGGCTCCTCGCTGGCGTGCTGGGCGCGCCGGGGCGCTCTACCGCCGCCAGCTGAGCTTCGAGCTGGCGGATGCGCGAGCGCAGTTTCAGGTGACGCAGCAGGCCCACGCAGGAGGCGAAGAAGAGGCCGACAAGCACGGACAACAGGATGACGAGGGCCAGGGGCATGCCCTCCACACGCCAGCCGATGAACCGGATCACCACCGGGTCCATGTTCTGCAGCGCGAAGACCGCGCAGGCCGCCCCTACGATGGCCATCAGGATATACGCGAGTGTCATCGGATGCAGCTCTTTCCGCCGTTGGCGCCGAGGGCCCGGAGGAAGCGCTCCACGATGCGGCCCTGGCAGCCGGCCCCTTTGGCCCCCTCCTGGCCGGACGCGAGCAACGCGTGGGCGGGCAGGACCGCCTTGGCCATGGTCCGGTGGCCGCCAGCCGAGCCCAGGTCGCCGAAGGCCGCGCGCGTCACGTCTCCCGCCCTCCGGACGTAACCGACGTTGCGCACCGAGACGTGGATGTCGTCGCCGACCACGCCCGAAACCACCGACCATTCGACGCCGTCAGCCTGAAGCCCGAAGTCGGCGAACTGCGGAATCAGGTCCGCGGTGGCGACCGGGCCCAAGTGTGAGAAGAACACGCCCTTGACGATCTTTCGCTTGGCGAGCCCGGCCGCCAAGGCGTCGAGCGCGGCCTCGCCGAGAGCGGGGCGCTCGATGCGGCGCAGCGCGTTGTGGTTGGCCAGGAGGTAAAGAAACGCGAACGCGTCGAGATCGGCGCGCATGCCGCCCCGCTCGAGCCCGAGCGTGTCGGCCTTGATCCCGTAGAAGAGCGCCGTCGCCAAGCGCTGCGTGATCTTGACGTCCGCGGCCCGCAGGTACTCGACGAGGATCGTCGACGTAGCGCCGTACGACGGCCGCACATCGCGGATCCGCGCACGCACCGGCTCCTCGACCGGGTGGTGGTCGATGACGAGGTCGACGTCGACGAAGCGCTCCTCGAGGAAGGATGGCTGCACGTCCACCATGGCGACCCGGTCGAAGCCGTGCATCTCGCGCGTCGTGATCGGCTCGACATCGATGTCGAGGATCTTGCACATGGCGATGTTTTCGGGCCGGGTGATGGTGCCGAAGGTGCAGATGGGCGCTCCCGTGCGGTTGCGGCCGAGCAAGGTCCGGAGCGCCAGGGCCGAGGCGATGGCGTCGGGATCGGGATCGTCCTGCATCAGGATGAGGATGCGCGAAGCGCCCTCGAAGTGGGCGCGGATCTTCTCGACGCGCGTCCGCTCCTGGGCGCGCTCGAGCTCCGGCTGGAGCACGCGCTCGGCGAAGGCGCTCCACGGCACCGTGACGGCGCCGGGAGCGTGGAGCCCATCGTCGCCGACGACGAGCACCGCAGCGTCGGGAAGCGCCGCGCGCACCGCTGCGGCGACCCGCGGTGTGCGGCCGGGGGGCGCCGCCACGACGAGAGGTCCGCGGCCGCGGGCGAGCGCGCGCCGGTACGCCTCGGGATCTTCGGGACCGCCGCTGATGGCCCGCGCCTTCCGCCGCGCGAGACGCGCGCGAAGCGCAGGTCGCGACACGAGGTACAGCGGCGGCTCACCGCCCAGGGCGATGTGGCCCTCGAGATGGAGGACGAGTTCCTCCGGCAGGACGAGCACGGGCCGCATGGAGACCCCGGGGGCCCCTTAGCGGCGCGCCCGGCGGCGGTACGCGCGGGTGCCCGCACGCACGCCGGCGCGCACCGCGCGCGTCAAACGTCCGGCCTTGAATCCCACCGTATCCTTCGAGGCCGCCAGGGTGCTGGCGATCGAATCCAGGGACTCTTTGAGCGTGGCCTGCGCGCGACTGATCTGGCCCGCGGCGCGGCGCTCGAGGTTCTCGAGCTTCGCGCGCGCGGCGCCTACGCTGCCGGAGGCTCCTGCGCGAACCGCCTTGAGCTGGCTCTCGAGATGCGCGAGCCGCGCCTCGAGCTGCTTGAGTCGAGTTTGAGCGGCGCTTCGCGTGGGACGGCGCTTCGATCGCTCGGCCATGGGTCCTCCCGTGTGACGACGTGGATGTATCACCACCTTTTACTCTACCTCATTACAGGGCGAAGGCCGTCCACAGCTGGAGCCCGAAGGCGGCGGCCGTCAGGGAGAGGCAGGCCGCGGCCAGCACCCGGTGGATCCCGCGCTCGGGATGTTGGTCGCCAGCGCCCAGCAGGAGCGCCACGAGCACGCCACCCAGGAATCCCCCGGCGTGTCCCCAATTGTCCACGCCCATCCCGGAGAGAAGCCCGAAGATGAACAGGACGAGCGCCCAGCTTCCGTACTGCCTGAATACGGCAGCTCCGAAATGCCCGCCGCGGCGCCGCCCGTACCACACCATGGCACCCAGGACCCCGAAGATGGCGCCCGAGGCGCCGAGCGTAAAGCGATTGCCCGCCGCGTTCGAGAGCAGGAAGCCCGTGGCGCCGCTCAGCGTGAAAATCACGATCGTCCGGGCCTGCCCGTACACCTCCTCGACGTCCGGCAGGAGCTGGCGGATCCAGAGCAGGTTGAAGACGATGTGCAGGAGGCTGCCGTGAAGATAGATCGCGGTCAAAACGGTCCACCAGTGGCCTGCCCCCCACGGCACGCTTCCTGCCGCGCCGAGCTTGAGCAGGGCGCGCAAGCTCGGCGAGAAGAGGTCGAAGACACCGTGCGGAGCGAGCACCGCGCGAGGATCAAGGGCGAGCGAGGCGACGTAGGCGATGATGGCCACCACCGTCACCAGGGCCGCGAAGTCGAGTCCGCCCATAACCCGGCCGATCACGGGCCCGAAGCCCCAGAGTCCCGGGTTCCGCCGGCCGCAATAGAAGCAGACCGAAGCGTCCACCCGGTTCAGCTTGCCGCAGGCGTAGCAGAGGCTCGAGCCAGACCGCTGCCGAAACACGCTGCGGCGGTCCTAGGCGCCGTACTTCGCGAGGCGCAGGCCGTTGGCCATCAGGAGGGGCATGAGGTCCTGGGCCGGCAGGATCCCGAGGGCACCGCCCGCACAATCACGCTCGGTAAAGCGGCTCACGTGGTCGCCGCCGCAGTAGGCGCTCGACACGAGGGCCGGCACGGGCTGCCAGCCGTGCGCCGCCAGGATGGACGGCGTCGAGTGGTCGCCGGAGACGGCCAGCACGTCGGGTCCCAGCGCCAGCACCTCGGGCAGTCGCGCGTCGAAGCGCTCGAGCGCCGCGACCTTGGCGTCGAAATCGCCGTCTTCTCCAGCCTTGTCCGTGTCCTTGTAGTGAAGGAAGAAGAAGTCGAAGTCGTTCCAGTGCCGCGCGAGCGTGGCGATCTCGTCGGCGAAGGTCGGGCCCGTGTCGAGCACGTCCATGCCGACCAGGCGCGCGAGGCCGCGGTACATCGGGTAGGCGGCGACGGCAGCCGCGCGCAGGCGGAACGTGCCGGGGAAGAGCGGGATGTCCGGCTGCTTGTCGAACCCGCGCAGGAGGATCATGTTGGCCGGCGCCGCGTCCCGGAGGAGCGGACGCGCGCGCGCGACGAACTGGTTGATCGCTGCGGCCGAGCGTCCGGCCGAAGGCTCGAGCGCCTTCGCATCGAGGGGCGCGGCCCCGAGCGCCTGCGGGTCGGTCTCCGATACACGACCCGAGAGCCCGTCGCCGCGGAGGACGAGGACGAAGCGGTGCTCCTTGACGGGCTCGATGACGATCTCCACGCCGTCCACCGTGACGTTCCGAAGCTTCTCGCACAGCTTGACGCAGAGGTCCGTGGCGATGCGCCCCGCGCGGCGGTCCGTGATCCGTCCCTGCGCGTCCACAGTGCAGAAGTTGCCGCGCGCGGCGACGTCCCCCGGCTTGAGGTGGAAGTCGATGCCGAGAGCTTCGAGGACGCCGCGGCCCACCGGATGCCGGAGCGGGTCGTAGCCGAAGAGACCGAGATGGCCCGGCCCGCTGCCCGGAGTGATACCGGGGCCGACGTGGCGGAGGAGGCCGCACGCCGAGCGCTCTGCCAAGGCGTGGAGGTTCGGCAGCCGCGCCGTTTCGAGCTCGCTCTTTCCCGTGCCGGGGCGGGGCAGGCCGCCGAGCCCGTCGAGGGAACAGAGGACGATCTTGGTGGTGTTCGGTTGGGCCAGGTCGTGCAGCAGGCCCAGGTCCATTTAGGCCGAGGCTTCCGTGTTCTCGCCGAAGTCGGGCGGCACCGTCGGCCCCCAGACGTAGAGCGCGTCCTCCTCGGGCCAGTCACGCGGCTCCCATGCGCACGTCTCGGGAATGTAGTCGAGATCGTAGTAGTACTCGGCGAGACTGCCCCACGGGTCGCGGATGTAGTAGAAGAAATTCGAGCCGATGACGTGGCGCCCGAAGCCCCAGCCGGGCTTCCAGCCGCGCTCGATCATCCGCGCCGCCCCCATGCCGATCTCGTCGACGCTGCCGACCTGGAAAGACCCGTGGTGGAAACCCGGCACCGTCGAAGTGAGCAGCGCGAGCGAGTGGTGGTCGGTGCCGCAGCGCATGAACGCGATGATGTCGCGGGAGCGGTCCGAGAGTTTCATGCCCAGCACGCGAGTGTAGAAATCCACCTGGCGGTTCACGTCGGGCGTGAACAGCAGGACGTGGCCCAGCTTCCGCGGGGCGATCGACATGTCCCTCGTCGGCGCTCCTCTGACCGCCTGCCGGGGCGAGTAGCCTGGGCCGTTGAGCGCAGGCGGCTCGTCGACTGGCTGGGGCTGCGCCGCCTCGTCGCGGACGTTCACGAGATTGCCGTCAGGGTCGCGTACCCAGACGCCGCCCTCGGGAGCGCCGCGGGGCGGGTCGATCTCCTTCACTGCGGCCGCGGCGAGCGCCGCTCGGGTCCTCGCGAAGTCCTCCCCGGCGGCGCCGTAGCAGAGGTGATGCAGGCGCTTGCGTGGCCCGGCGAAGAGCATGACCGCCTCGCGTGTCTGGCGCGCGGGCCTCAGCCTGACCGCGTTGCCGTTGCCGGCTGCGTCCACCAGGCCGAAATCCTGGTAGTACTTCTGGCCGACCGTCTGGTCGGGCACCTCGAGCGCGTAGTGGAGGAACGATCTCACCGCCATGCTTTGCCTCCTGCGGCGACGCTGCTACGCGTCCTTGACCGGGTTCTCGAGCGTGCCGAGCCCCGTGATCTCAAGCTTGCAGACGTCGCCGGGCTGGAGCGTGACCGGCGGCTTGCGAGAGAAGCCGACGCCGGCCGGCGTGCCCGTGGAGATGAGGTCGCCCGGCGAGAGCGTCATGATGTTGGTCAGGTACTGGATGATGTAGCCGAGGTCGAAGATGAAGTTCTTGGTATTGCCGTTCTGCATGAGTGTCCCGTTGACCCAGGTCTTCAGGTCGAGCACGTGCGGGTCGGGGATCTCCGAGCGGTCGGCGATGTAGGGTCCGACCGGCGCCAGCGTGTCGCCCATCTTGCCGGGGCTCCACTGGCTCGTGTGGAACTGGAAGTCGCGCGCGCTCGCGTCGTTGATGATGGTGTAGCCATAAATGTAGTCGAGCGCCTTGTCCCGCGGGACAAAGCGCGCCGTCTTGCCGATCACCACGCCGAGCTCCACCTCCCAGTCCAGGGTCTTCTCGCCACGCGGCCGAAGGATCGGCTCACCGGGATCGAGGATCGCATTGTTCCACTTGGGGAAGACCGGCGGCTCCTTCGGCACGGCGCTGCCGGTCTCCGCGGCATGATCCTTGTAATTGAGCCCGATGCAGATGAACTTGCCAGGGTCATTGATGGGGGCGTGGAGCCGAACGGTATTCACCGCGTGGCTGACAGGCTGGAACTTCCCCGCCTTCATCGCGTCGACCATTGTCCCGAGCATGTCCTGGGTGGCAGAGCCGCCCTCGAGGAAGCCGCGTGTGCTCTGGGGAAAGAGAGCGGCCGCGATGGCGGCCGAGCGGACGACCCCCTTGGCGGACAGCCAGGCGGCACAACTGGCCTCGAGGTCTACCACACGGTCCTGGCCCATGAAGCAGCCCAGGCGCGGGGAGTGGCCGTTCTGTGAGAACCGGACGATCTTCATATGGAGCCTCCTTACAATACCCATTCGGGGTTCCCATCGGGGGTTCCCATGTGCGGCGGGGTGCCGCGGGCGGCATTCTAGCACCGTTTCAGGGGCCCGGGCGACGGGTTGAAGTGCCTGGTTTTTCTTTGATATAGTCGCCATGTTGACGGTAAGGTAGAGGGCAGGATGCCATGGCAGCAGCCTCGGAGACCGTTGGGGCAAGCGGCCAGTTGTTTGCGAGAGCCTGAGCCTGGAGGTACGACCATGAAAATCTCCCCCTGGATGTCCGCGGCACTCGTGGCCGCACTGTGCGTGTCGGGCCCGCTGGCTCCCATGGCGGCTTTCGCCCAGGCCCAGCAGACAGCGCCCGCGGTTGAGCCCCAGCTGACGAGCCAGGGGCCGGGTCAGGAGCGGATCCCGATCGATCCGGTGGAGAAGATGCTGGCTCCCTCGGTCGACCCCATCACCAGCAACGATCCGACGCGGGGCGACGCCATCGCGGCCGGCTTCCTGAACGTGATCTACGTCCCCGGCAAGGCCATCATTTGCACGGCGGGTGTCCTGACCTCGACTGCGCTCATGCTGCTCACGTTCGGCAGCGCCTACCGCGCGGCCCACGGCGTGTTCAACGAGGGTTGCAGCGCTCCGTGGGCGCTGACTGCTGATTACGTGTCGGGCAAGATCCCGGGTCCGGGCGATCCCGGGTACGATCCCTCCGGCCGCTACTAGTTGGGCCGCATTCCGCCGGAGTATCTCCCGCCCCGCGAGGCGTGGCCGGAGCGTGTCTACACCCTGCCGGAGCTCCGAGCCTACCCTCCCCGCCTGAATTCCACGGAAGAGCTCCTCGATCGCCACGTCGCCAACGGGCGCGGGGACCGAGCCGCCATCTTGTTCGAAGACCAGCGAATTACGTACGCTGCGCTGGCCGCGCAGGTGAATCGCCTGGCTGGAGCTCTTCGCGGGCTCGGCATCGGGGAAGAGGATCGCGTGCTGCTGCGCGCCCCATCCATCCCGCCCGCCCTCGTCGCCAACATCGCAGTCATCAGGCTCGGCGCCGTCATCGTCCCGATCTCGCCCCTGTTCTCGCGCGCTGAGATCGCCCACGTAGCGGCCGACACGGAGGCGGTTGCCCTGATCGTGGCCGCACCGCTCCTGGACGAGGTGGAGCGGGCGCGGGCCGAACTCGCGACGGTCCGCCACACCATCGTCATCGGCGGAGATCCCGTGGAGATCCGCGCCAAGGGATTCATTCCCTACGCGGACCTCTTGGCCCAGGCACACCCCTCGGTGGAGCCCGTCAGACGCGACCGGCTGGCGGTCTCCGTGCTCCTCTTCACCTCGGGCACCACGGGCCTGCCCAAGGGCACCGCCCACGTCATGGAAGAAGCGCTCGCGGTGCCCGACACCTTCGGTTCCCACGGCTGGCGCGTCACCCCGGACGATGTCATCGGGGGACCTGCGCCGCTGTCGGTGGCTGCGGGCTATTCCACGCAGGCCGTCATCCCGTTTCGGTTCGGCGCCGCCGCTTCGCTCCTCCCGCGCTTCACCCCCGAGGCCATGTTCGAGCAGATCGCGAAGCACCGCATCACCGTCCTCTCGATCCTGCCCACCGCCTATCGCAAGATGCTCCAGGTCCCCGACGCGCGGGCTCGGTACGATCTCGCCTCGGTGCGCCTCTGCACTGGAGGGGGCGAATCCCTCGGCGCCGAGACCTACCAGGCATGGAAGGAGGCCTTCGGGCTCGAGATCTTCGAAGGGCTCGGCACGACCGAGATGATGTACGTCTTTGTATCGTCCGCCGTTACGCGCAGGGTCAAGCCCGGGGCCATTGGTCCTGCGGTGCCCGGCTACGAGCTGCGCGTCATCAGCGAGGGTGGCAAGGACTGCCGGCCCGGTGAGGTCGGGCTCCTCGTCGTCAAGGGACCGACCGGGACGCTCTACTGGCGCGATCCGGACAAGCAGAGGCGCGCGGTGCGCAAAGGCTGGTGCTTCGCCGGCGACTTCGTCACCATGGACGAGGAGGGTTACGTCACCTTCCTGTCGAGAGAGGACGATCTGATCAAGTCGTCGGGCTACCGCATCGGGCCCGAGGAGATCGAGCGCGTCATCGCGCGCCATCCGGCCGTGGCCGACTGCTGCGTCATCGGCGTGCCGGACTCGGTGCGCGGGCAGAACACGCGCGCCTACGTCGTGCTGAGACAGGCAGCCGGGCGCCGGGAGGGGCTGGAGCAGGAGATCGTGGACTCCTGTCGCGACGCGCTGGCGGTCTACAAGCTGCCCCGCGAGGTGGTGTTCGTCGACTCTGTGCCGCGCGCGCCGGGCCCGGCCGGGCCCGGCACCGGCAAGCTCCTCCGCCGCGTGCTGCGCCACGCCGCCGTCTAGGTCCCTGCGCGACGCATGGCTCGCTCCCCTCGGTGGGCCGTCTCGCTGCTCTTCGTGCTGCTGCTGGGGGGCTTCGCGGCCGGGATCTGGGGCAGCTATCGTGAGGTCTATCCCGGGAAGGGTCTCTTCCGGATCACCGGGATCTTCGAGGGGCGGGGGGGCGATACGCTGATCCTCGTCACCCACGACGCCGCGCCCGGCGTCATGGACGAGATGAGCAGGATGGCCTTCGTCGCCGAGACCAAGGATATGCTGGACGGCGCCGGCCTGCGGCGCGGAGACCGCGTCCGGCTGACGGTCAGGCAGTTGCCCGACCGGTATCTCGTGGTGGAGATCCGCAAGATCCAGTGACGGTGTCAAAGGAGCCCCTCCATGGCCGATGAGGACTTCTCGCCCGAAACGCACCGCTTCGCCCCACCGCGCTACTTCGACGATTTTCGCGTGGGGGAGCGCTTCTACATTCCCTCGCGCACCATGACGGAGGCGCTCTTCGCGGCCTTCCAGCTGGCTTCGGGCGACAACCACCCGATCCACTACGACCGCCCCTACTGCCGGGCCCACGGTCACCGCGATCTCCTGGCCCACGGGCTCTTGGTCGCCGCGCAGGGCGCCGCCGGGGCCGGAATATTCCCGCACGTCGTCGGCGATGCCCTCGTGGCCTTTCTCGACCAGTCCTCGCGCTTTCTCAAGCCCGTGTACGCGGGTGACACGCTGTATCCGATGCTCGCCATCACCCGGCTCGAGCCGGGCCGCACGACAGGCGTCGTGGCGATGCGCGTCACCATCCACAACCAGGACAAGGAGCTGGTCATGGACGGCCTACACCGGTATCTCCTGCGAAGGAAACCCTGAGGAGGACCCAATGGCCTACCGCATCAACCACATACATCTCAAGGCGGCGGACCCGCGACGCACCGCGGAGTGGTACGTCGGGGCGTTCGACTTCAAGATCGTCCACGACGAGACCCGCGTCTTCGGCGACCGGTTCGTGCGCTGCCAGAGCGCCGACGGTGGCATGGCCGTGAACATCTCCGGCCCGCGCACGGGCGAGACGCTTCGGCCGGGAGACGCCTCCGCCCACTTCGGCCTCGAGCACTTCGGATTCGACTCGACGGACATCGAGGCGGACATCCGGCGGCTCGAAGGGCTGGGCGCCAAGCTTCTCGAGGGCCCCATCCAGCTGCCGAACGGAGGGCGCATCGCCTTCCTGCGCGCGCCCGATGACACGCGCGTGGAGCTGGTTCAGCGATCCACCATCGCAGGCGGCTGCTGCTAGGCGGCTTGCCGAGGACAATGTGCCGGGTGGGCCTCACCCGGCGCCCCAAGTGCATGGTTCACGAACGAGGAAGACGGGAAACGGGCGGGTGGCGTCGGGGCAGCACCCCGCCG
>Ga0335084_10000994_pt1 | contig 25653 bp, 27 predicted proteins | sample Lox_Sample_44_FD_206721 | JGI IMG/M metagenome (GOLD analysis project Ga0335084, IMG submission 206721) | Soil microbial communities from Loxahatchee National Wildlife Refuge, Florida, United States - Lox_Sample_4.4 | ecosystem: Environmental > Terrestrial > Soil > Wetlands | place: USA... | reverse complement strand
GCTGCTTCAGGGCATGGCCTTCTTCAGCCGGTATCGCTTCGCGTCCGGCAGATAGAGCCGGCCCTTCACCTGGAACGGTACGACGTCGCCGAAAACCTGCCGCAGGTCCGCGCGCACTCGCGTATTGATCCGGTAATATTGGTGGTTGGTGGCGTCGTCGTCGCCGGATAGGGCCTCCGAGACGTCGACGACCGAGATCTTGTCGTTGAGCGAGCGGGTGTTGTCGGGCCCGCCGGCGCCGAGACGGTCTGGATTGCCCTTGGTGACGTCGCTGATGATGAGCGCCCGGTCGCGCGGCGTGTGGTAGACCAGAATCTGCTGCGCCAGCTGCGGCAGCGGCTTCATCTTGGCGTCGAAATCGAACGTGTCGGCATCCTCGTCCGCGGCGGCGAGGACGACCTTGTCGAACAGCCGCGGCAGAACGCTCTTGTAGCGGCGGCAGAGACCCTGAACGCCATGGCGCAGCGCATAATTTCCCATGCTATGCGCGAGCAGGTGAAGCCGTTGCTCGCAGCGGTCTTCGGTTGCGATCTTCTGCAGATAGCGGGCCGCGATGTCGATCGCGCGGGCCATGGCGTCGCCCGAGCGTTCGACATCCGCGCGATCCTTCGGGTAGGACGTCAGGGGGACCATCTTGCCGTCGGAGGGCCAGGTGAAGACGAAGATGTTCATCTCCAGGGCCAGGAACTTTTTGAAGGCGGCGGCGCCCTCCAGCGCCTCGGCGAAAGAGTAGCCGAACCCATGCACGAAGATCAGCGTGTCGCGGGCATGGGCGATCATCTTCGACTTGAGGGCGTCGAACACTTTTTGGCTGCCGAATTTCAGAGTCTTGTCCTGATCGTCCTCAAAGACGAGCTTTTCAGGCGCCACGTCGAGCCGAGCGAGCTTCAGCGTCTTCTCGTCGACTTCGGCGGTGCCGAAGCGGATCGCCGTGCCGTCGATAGGGCCGAGCAGGGGTCCGAAACCCGTCGGCGGGTCGCCGATCGGATTGCGGTTGGTGGCGAAGAAGACGGTGATGGTGGATACGGCAGGCATGGCCCTTCCTCCCGAGGAAGTGTCGGTGCGAGTTGGGCCTGATGGGAAGCTTATCTCATCGCCGCCTGGAGATCATCGCCGCATTTCGCGGCAGAGCGTGGGATAGGCCGGGGTCATGCGGCTATTGCCTTGTTTCGCCTGTCCAATATTCTTGATCCCTTCCGGATTGCCGGCTGCCCATGGATGCCGGCACCCATGACAGGTCATTGGATTCGATCATGACAGGATCAGGGCGCCCGCGCCTGAGACCGGCGCGGCCCGAGGATGCGGCCGAGATCGTGGCGATGGTGCGCGAGCTCGCGGAATTCGAGAAAGAGCCGCTATCGAGCGTCGAGGCAACCGCGGAGGATTTCCGGCGCGACTGCTTCGGCCCGAACCGCCGGGCCGAAGTGCTGATCTTGGAAGAGGACGGTGTTGTCCTCGGCTTCGCGCTCTTCTTCCATAACTATTCGACCTGGCTCGGCCGCGCCGGAATCTATCTCGAGGATCTCTATCTGCGGCCGGCGGCGCGTGGCCGCGGCCTCGGCAAGCTGCTGCTGGCCGGCGTCGCGCGCATTGCGCGCGACCGCGGCTGCCGGCGCCTCGATCTGTGGGTGCTGCATTGGAACCCGGCGCGCGCCTTCTATGAGCGCATCGGCATGGAACATATGAAGGATTGGCAGCCCTACCGGCTCTCAGGCGCCGCGCTGGGCCGGCTGGCAGAGGAGGTGGAAGATGGATCTTGGTCTGAAAGGCCGTAAGGCGCTGGTCTGCGCCGCGAGCAAGGGCATGGGGCGCGCCTGCGCGCAGGCGCTGGCCCGCGAGGGCTGCGAGGTCTGGATCACGGCGCGCCATGGCGACGTGCTGGAGGCGACTGCGGCCGCGATCCGCAAGGCGACCGGTGCCCGCGTTACCGCGGTCGCTGGCGACATCGCCAGCGAGGCCGGGCGCCAGGCGGCGCTCGCCGCCTGCCCCGAGCCCGACATCCTGGTGAACAATGCCGGCGGTCCGCCCACGGGCGATTTCCGCAACTTCACCCGCAAGGATTGGGACGCGGCGCTCGAGGCCAACATGCTGGCGCCGATCTTCCTGATGAAGGCGACGGTGGACGCCATGGCGCGCCGACGCTTCGGGCGCATCGTCAACATCACCTCCTCGACGGTGAAGCAGCCCTTCGCCTCGCTCGCTCTCTCCAATGGGGCGCGCAGCGGCCTCACCGGATTCGTCGCCGGTCTCGCCCGCGAAGTGGCGCGGCACAACGTCACCGTCAACAACCTGCTGCCGGGCTCGATCGCCACCGACCGCAGCGAGGTCTTTATCGCCAACCACGCCAAGGCGCGGGGCATCGGCCGCGACGAGGCGCTGGCCGAACTGGAGAGGGAGATCCCCGCCCAGCGCTTCGGCACGCCCGAGGAGTTCGGCGAGGCCTGCGCCTTCCTCTGCTCGGCCCAGGCCGGCTACATCACCGGCCAGAACATCCTGGTCGACGGCGGCGCCTATCCGGGGACGTTCTGAGGGCCCTGCACGGCGGACCCTCGACTTGACGCAGGTGGCCCGGATGCCGCCGGGTGGTGGTCAAAAAATGACGATATATCATTGATATAGACATGCTCGATGGGTTGAGCGGCACTCCTTGATGCCTCATGAGGAATCATGAAATATCATGAGATGATGGAGACAGATGACTTGGAGGTGTGTTGTGACATCCGGCGCTCGTGAGAAGTTTGCTACGCAGGTCAATTCGAGGATCTTGTCTGCTGTCCGTCGCATCGCGCAAAGCGAAGGTCGGCAAATTCAGGCACTCGTGGACGAGGCGCTGGCCGATCTGATCGAGAAGCGGAAGGGAGAGCGTCCCCGCCCTCATGTCATGGCGGCCTATCGGGCCAGCCTCGAGAAATATGGCCCGCTCTACAAGAAACTGGCTGAATGACGGACTATCTGACGGTCGTCGAGGTGCTGTCGATCCATAATGACCAGATCGAGCGGTATGGAGGCTCACCCAGCGTGCGTGATCCCGGTTTGCTGGAAGCGGCATTGTTCCGCCCGCAGACGGGGCACTACGCCGATCTAATCGAGGAAGCGGCCGCGCTATGGGAAAGCCTGGCGCAGAGTCATCCATTCATCGACGGCAACAAGCGTACTGCCTTCGCAGTGACGTACGCGTTCCTCGCCATCAACGGGGCGCGGATCACGGCCGATGCCGACGATACCTACAAATTCATCTCTGGCCTCTATGAGGCCGGTGGTTTCAGATTCGAGCGCCTGGTCCGATGGCTGCGGGCAAATGCCTCGATTGACGACCGGCGGGGTTGATCGGGAGCAAACCCTCCCTTATTCGGCTCAACCGGCTCGGCTGCCATCTGGAATGTCCTTGTGGATGGCCGTGCCTACCGGACTCTTACCTCGGCTTTACGAAAAAGGCCCCGTCCCGAAGGACGAGGCCTTTCTTGTTTCCCAGATTCGTGACGCCCGATTCTAGTGCAGGCGGCGCTCCAGCTCGGCGACCGACCGGTCGATGAGGGTCGAGGCGCGGGCGGGGTCGAGACCCGCCGCCAGCGCCTTCTGCGCCCCCAGCACGGCGAGGTTGACCGCCTGATTGCGCACCTCGGTCACGGCCTGCGCCTCGGCCTGGGCGATTTTCTCCATCGCTTGCTTCTCGCGGCGCTTCAGCGCGGCCTCGATATGGACGACCGCTTCCTTGCGAATGCGCTCAGCCTCATCCTTGGCCTGGGCCAGGATCGCCTCGGCTTCCTTCATCGCCTGGCGTTGGCGGCGCTGATAGTCGCCCAGAAGCTTCTGGGCATCGTCGCGCAGCCGTTCGGCCTCGGACAATTCGCTGCGGATCTTGGCCGCCCGATCGTCCAGCATCTTGGCGATGCGCCGATAGACCGGCTTTCCCGCCAGCACCACGAAGATGACCCAGGCGATGGCAACCCAGATTTCGGGATCGCGGAGGAACTCCATCAGCGACGCTCCTTGGCGGCAGCTTCGACCCATTCCTTCGCCGCCGCCGCCGACAGCTCGACGCCCGCCACCTTGCGCAGGATGCTCTGAGTGAGCTCGGCCGCGACCGAGCGGGTCTCGGACAGGGCCTGATCCTTGGCGGCCGTGATCCGTCTCTCGGCTTCGGCGGTGCGCGCGTTGAGCTCGGCGACGAAGGCCGCCTCCTTCTTGGCGAATTCCGCCGCCATGTCGGCGGCCGCCTGGCCGGTCACGGCCTGGGCCTTCGTCCGCGCGTCCGTCATGGCCTTCTCATAGGCGGCGAGCACGCCCTCGGCCTCGGCCTTGATCCGCTCGGCGCGCGCCAGATCGGATTCGAGCTTGTTCTGACGGTTGCCGAGCGTGGCGGCGATCCGCGGCAGGGCCAGCTTCGCCATCAGCAGATAGAGGACGACGAAGGTGATCGCCAGCCAGATCAGCTGCGGCGCATAGGTCGAAAAGTCGAGTTGGGGCATTCGTGCCGCCTCGTGCGCGAGGGAACCGGATCGGCGAGGAGCGGGGCTGGTTCGCCGGCGCCCGCCCGCCCGGTCCCGTGGTTGCCTGTCCCCGTTGCCTTAGAACACGAACAGCAGCAGCATCGCGATGACGAGCGCGTAGAGCGCGACCGCCTCGACCAGCGCGAAGCCCAGCAGCACGTTGCCGAACACTTTGCCGGCTGCGGCCGGGTTGCGCAGCGCGCCCGAGACGTAGCTCGCGAAGATGTTGCCGATACCGACGCCCACGCCGCCGAGCGCGATCATGGCGATGCCGGCACCGATCAGCTTGCCGAGCGAGGTTGCTGCTGCCACGTCCATAGTTCAGTTCCTTTTCGTGTTTCGAGTGGATGGGTCGATGTAACGGTAACCTGGAATGCTGCGCCGCTCAGTGTTGCATGTTCACGGCATCGTTGAGGTAGATGCAGGTCAGGATGGTGAAGACATAGGCCTGGAGCATCGCGATGCCGAACTCGAGACCGGTGAGCGCGATGATGAAGGCAAGCGGGGCCCAGCCGCCGAGGATGCCCAGCGCCACCACGAAGCTGCCGAACACCTTCAGCATGGTGTGACCCGCCATCATGTTGGCGAACAGTCGCACCGAGAGGCTGATCGGGCGGGTGAGGTAGGAGAGCACCTCGATCACGACCATCAGGGGCAGCAGGAACACCGGCACGCCCGAGGGCACGAACAATTTCAGGAAATGCACGCCGTGGCGTACGAAGCCGATCACCGTGACGCCGAGGAACACCACGAAGGCGAGCGCGAAGGTGACGGCGATGTGACCGTGAAGCTGAAGGGCACCATGCCCAGGAGATTGCAGAACAGGATGAACATGAAGAGCGTGAAGACGAACGGGAAATAGCGCCGTCCGCCGTCGCCGACATTCTCCTTGAGCATCTTGGCGATGAATTCGTAGGAGAGCTCCGCCATCGACTGCCAGCGTGTCGGCACCAGTGCGCCGCCGCGCATCGAAAGCGTCAGGAAGAGGGTCGCCAGCACCACCGCGATCATCATGAAGATCGACGAATTGGTGATGTCGGCGTGGATTCCGCCGATTGGAATATTCACGACACTGTGGATCGTGAACTGCTCGAGGGGGCTATGGCCTTCCATCCGGCGCTTGGTCCTTCACTTCCGTCGTGATCCCCTGCGGGTCCGGGCTGAACGCCCGGCGGCCCGCGGCCGGTCAGGATTTCGACGCGTCGTCGCGGTTCATCTCCTTGGCGGCGCGGAACACGTTGAGCGTGCCCGCTGCGGCGCCGAGGAGGAAGAACACGATCAGGAATGCCGGAGAGGTGCCTAGCCACCGATCCAGCAGCCAACCGATCCCGCCGCCGACGACCAACCCGGTGACCAGCTCGACGCTCAATCGAAACGCCCAGCCGGCGGCTGTCTTCGGTCTCGAGGCGCCGGGACCTGCCGCTTGGTTGCCGCTTTCCTTCTGGCGTAGCGCCTTGAGGCGCTGGCCGAGTTCGTCAAGCGGCGTCGGAGGCTTGTCCTGGCTCATCGTCCAACGCGCAGAAAACCCCACAACCCCTGGCCCGGTCGCGAGGCGAGGCGCAACATACGGGCGACCCCCACCCCTGTCAAGCCTGGGTGACCCCTCGTCAAACGCTTGCGCCGCAACGAAAAACTTCGCGTGCGGCGTTACGCGCTTTGGCGCAGTTCAGAGGCCCGCTGCAGGTCGACCGAGACCAGTTGCGAAACGCCGCGCTCGGCCATGGTGACGCCGAACAGACGGTCCATCCGCGCCATGGTCAGGCGGTGATGGGTGATGACCAGGAACCGGGTGGTGGTCGTGCGCGCCAGTTCTTCGACCAGGTCGCAGAACCGGTCGACATTGGCGTCGTCGAGCGGCGCGTCCACCTCGTCCAGCACGCAGATCGGCGCCGGATTGGTGAGGAACACGCCGAAGAGAAGCGCCAGCGCCGTCAAGGCTTGCTCGCCGCCCGAGAGCAGCGACATGACCTGGAGCTTCTTGCCGGGCGGGCTCGCCATGATCTCGAGGCCGGCTTCCAGCGGATCCTCGGCCTCGGTCAGGGCTAGATGCGCCCGGCCCCCGCCGAAGAGGCGGGTGAAGAGCTGCTGGAAATGGCCGTTCACCACCTCGAAAGCGGCCAAGAGGCGCTCGCGGCCCTCGCGATTGAGGCTGGCGATGCCCTGGCGCAGCCGGGCGATGGCCGAGACCAGGTCGTTGCGCTCGTTCTGCATGCCGCCGATCTGCTGCTCCAGCTCTTCGGCCTCCGATTCGGCGCGCAGATTGACCGGCCCGATATTCTCGCGCTCGCGCATCAGGCGCTGAATCCGCGCCTCGATCGCCTCGCGCTCCGGCAGCTCCTCGCCCTCCTTATGCTCGGCCAGCGCCAGTGCTTCCGAAGGCGCCACTTCGAGCCTTTCCCGGGAGCGCTCGATCACCAGCGCGCCCGCCTGCTCGGCTTGGGCCACCAGCCCCTCCGTGCGAACCCGATGCTCGCGGGCCTGGCCCAGCTCATGCTCGGCCGCCTTGAGCGCACGGTCGAACTCGGCCAGCCTCGTCTCGGCCTCGGCCAGCCGGTCCGCGGCTTCCTGGCGTGTGGCCGTGGCGCGGGCGATTTCGTCCAGCAGGCGCTGGCGCTGCTCCGCCAGCTCCGCGGGACGGCGCGCCAAGCGCTCGATCTCCTCGCCGATCTCGGCCAGGCGCTGCTGGTAGGTTTCGAGTTGATGCTGCGCCGCTTCGCTGCGCTGGGTCCAGGAATTGCGCTCGCGCGCGACCGTGCTTTGACGCTCGGCGCGGATCGCGGCCTCGCGCTTCAGCCGCTCGACCGCGGCGCGGTGCTCGATCAACCGGCCTCGCTCTTCGGCGAGCCGCGGCTTCAACTCGGCGACGCGCTCGCGCGCGCCACCCAAATCGGGCAGGGCCGCGCGGTCGGCTTCGGCCTGCTGGCGCTGCGCATCGGTCTCGGCGCGCTCGGCGGCGGTCTCCTCGGCCGTGCGCTTCAGCACCGTCAACCGTGAGACGGCTTCGGACAGACGCTGCTGCACTTGGGCCAGCGCGGCGCGGGCCTGGTCGACGGCCTGATAGGCCTGCCGGCCGGCGGCGCGCGCGGCCTCGGCCCCGGCGGCGGCGGCGCTGCGCGCTTCGCTCGCCCGGGTCAGGGTCGCTTGCGCCTGCGCCAAGGTCGCCGTGGCGCTCTCGAGCTCCTGTTTGACCTCGTTCAGGCGATTGCGCTGGCGCAGGCGCAAGGCTGCCGGGCTCGGCGCGCTCGATGCGACCGTGTAGCCGTCCCAGCGCCACATGGCGCCATCCTTGGAGACCAATCGCTGGCCTTGCCCGAGCTGGCTCGAGAGCGCCCGGCCGAAGGCCTCGCTCTCGACCACGCCGATCTGATGCAGGCGGCGGCGCAGCACCGGCGACCCGGTAACGAAGCGCGACAGCGGCTCGGCGCCGGCCGGCAGATGCGGGGAGTCGGGCCGCTCTTCGACCGCTTGCCAGTGAACGGGGGCAGCCAGATCGGTCGAGGCGGTGAGATCGTCGCCCAGCGCGGCGCCCAGGGCCGCTTCGTAACCGGGCTGAACCTGCAATTGGTCGATCACCGGCGGTTGGCTGGCCGATTCGGTGCCGACGAAGATCTCGCCCAGGGTCGCCGCTTCGGCGGCGAGCTTGGCATGGGCGCTCTGGGCCGTTTGCTGGCTCGTGCGCGCGTCGGCTTCGGCCGTTTCGGCTCCGGCCAAGGCCTGCTCGGCCTCGGCGCGCCGGGTCTCGGCGGCGGCGAGGTCGCCCTCGGTCTCGGCCAGGCGATGCTTGGCGGCGACCAGCTCCAGATCCTGCTCGGTTTCGGCGGTGAGCCGCTCGCGCTCGAGCCGCGTCGCCTCGGCGCGCTGATCCAGGCGGCGCAACCGCTCCTCGAGCTCGCCCAGCCGGCGCACCAGCGCCGATTGACGGGCCTCGCCCTCGGCGATCGACTGCGTCAGCTGCGCCAGATCGGTCTCGGTGGTCTCGACCTGCGCCTGGCTGTCATTCGCCTCGCGCTCGGCCTCGGCCAGCGCATCGGCCTCGCGCCCGCCGGCCTCGGTCAGCTGCGCCTCTTCCTCGGTCAGCCTGGCTTGCGCCGCGGCCGCGTCCTCGAGCAGGGTGCGTTCGCGGCCGATATCCCCCTCGACCTGCTGGCGCCGGCGTTCGGCCTCGATCTGCTGCTGCTGGACGCGCTGCTCCTCCTGCTCGAGCGCGCCGCGCGCCAGCGTCAGGCGCTGCAAGGCGGCGGCGGCCTCGGCCTCGCTTTGCCGCAGTCCCGGCAGTACCGCCGCCCCATCGGCCTGCTCGCGCGCGGCGACGGCGGCGGCTTCGGTCGCGGATGCGACCGCGGCTTCCGCTTCGGCCAGGGTCTGGCGCGCCGCCTCGACGCGCGCCTGGGCCTCGGCCCATTGCAGATGGATCAGCACCGCCTCGGCCTTGCGCAGCTGATCGGCGATGGTGCGATAGCGCTGCGCCTGGCGGGCCTGCTTCTTCAGCGTCTGATATTGCGCCTCGAGCGTGACGATGACGTCTTCGAGGCGCGCCAGATTGGCTTCGGCCGCGCGCAACCTCAGCTCCGCCTCATGGCGGCGCGAATGCAGGCCGGTGATGCCGGCGGCTTCTTCGAGCAGCGCGCGGCGTTCGGTGGGCTTGGCGCTGATGATGGCGCCGACGCGGCCCTGGCTCACCATCGCGGTCGAGTGCGCGCCGGTGGCGGCATCGGCAAACAGCAGCTGGACGTCGCGCGCGCGCACCTCCGAGCCGTTCACGCGGTAATGGGAGCCGACGCCGCGATCGATGCGCCGGCTGACCTCGAGCGCCTCGTTGCCGTTGAACTGCGAGGGTACGTTGCGATCGGCGTTGTCGAGCGAGAGCACGACTTCCGCGACGTTGCGCGCCGGCCGTCCGGTGTTGCCGGCGAAGATCACGTCGTCCATCTCGCCGCCGCGCATGCGCTTGGCCGAGGTTTCGCCCATCACCCAGCGCAGCGCCTCGACCAGGTTCGATTTGCCGCAGCCATTGGGGCCGACGATGCCGGTCATGCCGGGCTCGATCGGCATCTCCGTCGAATCGACGAAAGACTTGAAACCGACGAGCCTGAGTTTGGTGAATTGAACCAAGCCGAACTCCGGGGGATCAATCGAGCAGGAAGGGATGCGGGAAGTGTCGCGCCGGCAGATGCGCGGTGGGCGTCCTCATCAAGGCTGCAGCTCCTTGAACACCTTCTCGAAATCCTCGTAAGGAACGGCGCCCTCGACCTTGCGGCCATTGATGAAGAAGGTCGGCGTGGACTGGACGCCGAACTTGTCCTGGCCCTCCTGGGCGCGCGCGATGATGCGATCGGAAATCGCCTTGTCGTCGAGACAAGACTGGAATTTGGCCTGGTCGATGCCGGCGCCGGCCGCGATTTTGGCGAGCGCATCGACCGGCTTGTCACCATGGGCCCAGTCGCCCTGCTCCTTGAACAGCAGCGATACCATGGGGAAGAACGTCACCGGCGACACGCATTCGGCCAGCTCGGCGCCCTTGAGCGCCGCCTGATCGAGCGGGTAGCTGCGGAAGATCAGCTTCACCTTGCCGGTGTCGATATAGGCGGTCTTGATCTGCGGCAGGATGTCGTTGTGGAAATGGGCGCAGTGCGGGCAGGTCAGCGAGGCGTACTCGATCATCGTGATCGGCGCGTCCTTCGAGCCCAGCACATGGTCGTCGTCATAGAGCGGCATGGGCGCGGTGGCCGCGTTTGTGGCCGCCGTCGCGCTTGGATCCGCGGCGGCCGGGACCGCCTTCTGGCGACCCTGATACTCATAGATGCCGACTCCGGCAACGGCGACCACGACGATGATGAGCGCGGCAATCCAGTACTTGCGCAATTCCCTGGTCCTTCGAGCGGGGCCCTCTTGCGCCGACCTTCGGATGGGCGGCGCCTTTTGTCATCAGGCCGTCATAGGGCGGCCGCGGCCAAGTTAGACCGAAGCCGTTCGGGCGCTCAAGCGAGCGTCCCTGTGGAAAGAGTGCACATGCGCCGGCGACGGCGCGGGCCGCGCTAGATGGCAGGATTTTCGTGGCCGCGCAATCCCTTCGCGAGATCGTGAAGGGGCGGGGAAGATCGGGGGCCCATGGCGAGCAATGGCGGGTTTCAGCGCAGCCGAGCCTGATTCACCGTTCAACCGTGCGCTGCTGCAAAGACTCGGGGCGCGCGCAAACCGGCAAGATTGCTGCGACCGGGTCGAATCATGGCGCGGGATCCCGCTGCCAAGATGGAGAAGCGTTCAGCGGCGCGCCGGTTTCTTGGCTTGGGCCGCGAGGGTGGCACCGAGTCGAGCCAGAGACTGGCGCAGCGGCTCGTCCGCTATCCCTTCGACGCTGCGCGCGATGGCGGCCGATTCGGCGGGCGCCAGCGCTGCCGCCGCAGGCTCGGCCAGCCGGCGCGCCCGCAGCGGCTTGGGCAGCGGTCCGCGCTCCAGCCGCAGACGCGCGACCGCCCCATAGCCCAGATAGGCGTTGATGCGCTCGATCAGTTGCGGCTCGAGATGCTGCAGCTCGAGCGCAATGGCGCCGGCGACTCGCAGATGCAGGGTTCCGTCGCGCCGTTCGCGGCCGGCGAAGGCGAGCTTGATCGGCAGCGTCGCCTCGGCAATGGCGACACCCACGATCGCCGACCAGTCCGTCACCAGCCCGCCTTCGGCCAGCCCGCGTTTACCCAGGGCCTTGCCGGTGATCCGGGGAAGCGAGGCCGCCAGCGCCTGCATCCGCCCCTTGCGCGGCGCATCTTCGACGCTCGGTTTCGTGAGGTGGGGCGGTCTGGAGGCGTCGGGTTTGTCAGCCATCGCGCCGCGTGGGGAAGAACGGGTCAAGGGACCGGCCCGCTCTTGCGCGAAACCCGACCCCGGTCCCAGTCTAACCCCCGCCATGCCCCGCGACCATGCTCCCCCGCGTCAAAGCCCCGATCCAAGCGCCGACCGCCTTGCCGCAGCGGCGCCGGCGCTGCTCGCCTGGTATGACCGCCATCGCCGCGAGCTGCCCTGGCGCGCCAAGCCGGGTGAGAGGCCCGATCCCTACCGCGTCTGGCTCAGCGAGATCATGCTGCAGCAGACGACCGTGGCGACGGTCGGGCCCTACTATGCGCGCTTCCTGGAACGCTGGCCGACGGTCGAGGCGCTGGCGGCCGCCGATCTCGACGAGGTGCTGCATGCCTGGCAGGGCCTTGGCTATTACGCGCGGGCGCGCAATCTCTATCGCTGCGCCAGGGCGGTGGCGGCCGATCATGGCGGCCAATTTCCCCCGGGCGAGGAGGGATTGCTGAGCCTGCCGGGCATTGGCGGCTACACGGCTGCGGCCGTGGCGGCGATCGCCTTCGGTGCCAAGGCGACGCCGGTCGACGGCAATATCGAGCGCGTGGTGGCGCGGCTGTTCGCGCTCGAGACGCCGCTGCCGGCGGCCAAGCCCAAGCTCAAGCGCCTCGCGGGCCAGCTCACGCCCGAGACCCGCGCCGGAGATTTCGCCCAAGCCATGATGGATCTGGGTGCCACGATATGCCGGCCCAAGGCGCCGCTCTGCCTGGCCTGCCCGCTGACACCCCATTGCGCGGCCCGCGCGCAAGGCATCGCCGAAACCCTCCCGCGCCGCAGCCCCAAGCGCGCCCGTCCGCAGAAGCATGGCGTGGTGTTCTGGATCCGGCGCCCCGACGGCGCGGTGCTCTTGCGCCGGCGCGCCGAGGAGGGATTGCTGGGCGGGCTCATGGAGTTTCCCTCGACCGATTGGCGCGAAGCCGCGTGGAATACCGCGGCGGCGATCCGGTCGGCGCCGGCCAAGGCCGATTGGCGGGCGCTGTCCGGCGTGGTCAGGCACGGTTTCACCCATTTCGACATCGATCTCGCGATTGTGGCCGGCGAGGTGCCGGCGCGCGCCAGGCTTGAAGGCGTCTGGGTCAGACCTGAGGATTTCGGCGGCCAGGCATTGCCGACTCTGATGAAGAAGGTGGCGCGCCATGCGCTCTCGGCGCTTCAGGAGGATGCGCCGGTGTCCGTCCGTGCGCGTGGGCGCCCAAAGAAAAAGGCCTCATCCTGACCTGTCGGCAGGATGAGGCCTCGAGTTACACCCCTGGTCACTTTTTACAGTCCTAGACACGCACGTCTTCGCCGTTTGGCCGACGGCGATTCTGCCGGTGGGTCGCGGCCGGCTTTAGCCCGGCCCGCCGGATCAGCTCAGGAAAGCTCGGCGCGCAGGCGCTGGCGCAGGAAGTCGATCGGGACCAGGCCGCTCTCGGTGCGCACGCACCAGAACTGCCAGCCATTGCAGGCAGGGGCACCCTGGACCGCGGCGCCGACCTGATGGATGGAGCCGCGATGGTCGGCGGAGATCACGGTGCCGTCGGCCCTGACCTTGGCAGTCCATTGCTTGTTCGGGCTCAAGAGCAGGTCGCCCGGCTGCAGCAATCCGCGCTCGACCAGCCAGCCGAAGGGAATGCGCGGCTCCTCGCGCTTCGAGGGCGTCGAGACCAGTGCGATATCTTCCACGGGCCGCACCTTGGCAAGGCGCTTGCGCGCCACCTCGACATAGCCACGCTCGCGCTCGATGCCGATGAAATGCCGGCCCAGCCGCTTGGCGACGACCCCCGTTGTGCCGGTGCCGAAGAAGGGATCGAGCACGACGGCGCCGGGCTTGGTCGCCGCCAGGATCACGCGATGGAGCAGCGCCTCGGGTTTCTGCGTCGGATGCGCCTTGTGGCCGTCCTCGTCCTTGAGCCGCTCGCCGCCGCTGCAGATCGGCAGCAGCCAGTCGCTGCGCATCTGCAGATCGTCGTTCAGCGACTTCATCGCCTCGTAATTGAAGCAGTAGCGGGCATCGGCATCCTTGGCGCACCAGATCATGGTCTCATGCGCGTTGGTGAAGCGACGGCCGCGGAAATTGGGCATCGGGTTGGTCTTGCGCCAGACCACGTCGTTGAGGATCCAGTAGCCCAGATCCTGGAGCGAGGTCCCGACGCGGAAGATGTTGTGGTAGCTGCCGATGACCCAGATGGTGCCGTCGGGCTTGAGGAGCCGGCGCGCGGCCTTGAGCCAGTCCGCGGTGAAGCGGTCATAGCTCGCGAAATCGTCGAACTTGTCCCAGGCTTCCTCGACGCCGTCGACCTTGCTGTTATTGGGCCGATGCAGGTCGCCCTGGAGCTGCAGGTTATAGGGCGGGTCGGCGAAGATCATGTCGACGCTCTCGGGCGGGAGCGACTCCATCACCCGAATCGAATCGCCCTCGATGATCCGATCGAGCGGCAGCTTGGCGTCCTCATTCGCGCCCGGCGCCGGCTCCGCCAGGACCGCATCGGTTTCTCCGGCACGGCGCTTGATCGTGCGGCTTGCTTTGGTCATCGACGTCCCCCCTAGGCCCTTCCCAAAATCTGGGCCGAGCATGGAGTCGCCGAGTCCGCCGGTCAAGAGTCTTCTTTTGGATTCAATCTATTAGAAGAGAATGTTGAGAAACTGGACTAAAGCTACGACGATGTTCGGGGGTGACCCCAAGATGTAGTAGGGCGGTCCGGTGCTCGGGCGTGCCGTAACCGGCATTGTGTGCCCAGCCATAGCCCGGATAGCGCTGATCGAGCGCCGCCATATGCCGGTCCCGAGTCACCTTGGCCAGAATCGAAGCGGCCGCGATCGAGAGCGAGAGACCGTCGCCGCCGATCACGGCGCGGGCGGGACAGGCGAACTGCTTGGGGAGCTTGTCGCCATCGATGAGCGCGAACGCCGGCGCGATGGAAAGGGCCGCGACCGCACGCGTCATGGCGAGCAGGCTCGCCTGGAGAATGTTGATGCGGTCGATCTCCTCGACGCTAGCCTGGCCCACCGCCGCGATCGCGTTCTCGGAGATCCACAGCGCCAGCTCCTCGCGAACGGCGGCGCTCAGCTTCTTGGAATCGTCGATCGCCCGGGCGATCTTCCTGGGCATTCGATCCATGTCGAGGATGACGGCCGCGGCGACCACCGGCCCCGCGAGCGGTCCGCGCCCGGCCTCGTCGATGCCGGCGACCGGCGACATCGCCGCTTCGCGTTCCAATCGGAAGGTGGGCATCGGCGTCGAATCGCTCCCCAGTGATCGATGGCCGATGCCAGAATGTCGCCGTGACCGCGGAAGCGCAACGGGATCGCCTTCTCAGCCTGATCGCCGGCGACGACAGCGCCATGGCGGTGCTGACGCTGGCGCGCTCGCTTGATCTGCCGGACTGGGCGATCGGCGCCGGGTTCCTGCGCAATCGCCTGTGGGATGACCTGACCGGCGAGCGCACCTGCTCGCCCGCGGACGATGTCGATCTGCTCTATTTCGATGCCGCCGATCCCGAGGGTCGGAGCGAAGCCGCCATCGAGGTCCGGCTTGCAGTGCAGCGCCCCGACCTGATCTGGCAGGCGCGAAACCAGGCCCGCATGCACAACGTGAACGGCGATGCGCCCTATGCCGACACGCTGGACGCGCTGCGCTACTGGCTCGAGACCTGTTCCGCGGTGGCGGTCAGGCTCGAGGCCGACGGCCGCCTCACCCTGCTGGCGCCCTATGGCCTGAGTGATCTCTTCGCCCTGATCTGCCGCCCGACACCGGCGGGACTGCGGCGCTTCCCGGCCTATCGCGCGCGCATGGCGGCGAAGGGCTGGGACCGGCGCTGGAAGGCTTGCTGCGTGCGAGGGCTCTGAAACGGCAGGCGTCGCCCCCGACTCACGCCGCGCTTCCGGAATCCGGGAATCCGGCGCGACCGCAGCGCCCTAGAACAGCTCGAATTGCGGCCGCTCCGCTTGCGGCACGGCGAAGAGATCGCTCCTGAGCCCGATGGCGCCGCCGCCGCGCTTGGCGAGGCCGAGCTTGCGCATGGCCAGGCGGTAGCGCTGGCGCAACAGTTCGGCATAGGGCCCGGTGCCGCGCATGCGCGTGCCGAACTGGGATTGATAGAGCTTGCCCTCGCGTGTCTCGCGCACCAGTGCTAGCACATGCTCGGCCCGATCCGGCACATGGGCCTCGAGCCATTCGCGGAACAGATCCTTGATCTCGAGCGGCAGGCGCAGCAGCACATAGCCGGCGCGGTTGGCACCACGTTGGGCCGCGGCGGCGAGGATTGCCTCCAGCTCCTGGTCGTTGAGCGCCGGGATCATCGGTGCCGCGAGTACGCCAGTCGAGACGCCGGCCGCCGCCAACGCCTCGATCGCCGCCAGACGGCGCGGCGGGCTGGGCGCCCTGGGCTCAAGTTTGCGCGCGAGATCGAGATCGAGCGTTGTTACCGACACCGTCGCGTCGACCAGGCCGCGCTGGGCCATGCGGGCAAGGATGTCGAGGTCGCGCAGGATCAAGGCCGATTTGGTGACGATCGTGACGGGGTGGCTGAAGCGATCGAGCACCTCGAGGATCTGGCGCGTGATTCCGAGCTCGCGCTCGATCGGCTGATAGGGGTCGGTGTTGGTACCGAGCCCGATCGGCGCCGGCTTGTAGCCGGGCTTGGCCAGCTCCCGCGCGAGGATCGCGGCGGCGTCATGCTTGGCGAAGAGCTTGGTCTCGAAATCGAGGCCGGGCGACAGGCCCAAATAGGCGTGGGTCGGCCGCGCGAAGCAATAGACGCAGCCATGCTCGCAGCCCCGGTAAGGGTTAATGGAGCGGTCGAAGCCGAGGTCGGGCGACTCGTTCCAGGCGATGACGGTCCTGCTCTTGTCCGGCTGGACCGTGGTCCGCAGCGGCGGGGCCTCGGCTGCCGCCGCCTGAACCGAACCCCAGCCATCGTCCTCTACGGGCCGTTCTCCGGGCTCATAGCGTCCAGGGCGGTTGGAGACCGCTCCTCGGCCCTTGCGAGCCTGGGGCGTCAGGATCGTCGGATCGGGGCCCTGAGAGGCATCGGGTTCGGTGCGCATGGCCAAAGTCTAGCGCCGGCATAGGAACAAATAAAGAACATACAACCCACAACCTGATATTCAACTAAGTGGTTGATTATATGCCAGCGGTCATCTAAATTAAACTGTATGGTTGAACAAGAAACCGCCCAACTCGATACCCTGTTTCGCGCGCTGGCCGATCCGACGCGCCGCGCCATGCTGCGATCGCTCTCGGAGGGCGAGCACAGCGTCGGCGAGCTGGCGGCGCCCTTCCGGATGTCGTTCGCCGCCGCCTCCAAGCACGTGAAGGTGCTGGAGCATGCCGGGCTGGTGCGGCGGACCGTGAAGGGCCGGTCGCATATCTGCCGGCTCGATCCCCAGCCGCTGGCAACGGCCGACGAGTGGCTGCGTTTCTACGAGCGGTTCTGGCGCAACAGCCTCGAAGCCCTGGCGGAGGCCTTGAGCCGACCCGATCCCGAGACGGATACCGATTCCAAGAATCCCGGAGGCAACAATGGATGACCATGGCGTCGTGACCGCCAGCGGCACGCTTCGTTTCGAACGGCTTCTGCCAGGTCCGATCGAGCGCGTCTGGGCCTATCTGACGGAGTCCGAGAAGCGCGGCAAATGGCTGGCCTCGGGCCCGATGGAGCTCAAGGCCGGCGGCGAGGCCGAACTCCGTTTCGATCATGCCTCGCTCTCGCCCATCAAGGAGCCGGTGCCCGAGCGCTACAAGGAGAAGGCGGGCGGGGTCGCTCGGCAGATCCGCGTAATCGAGTGCGATCCGCCGCGCCGCCTGGTCTTGAATTGGCCGGGCGCGATCAAGGAGGGCGGCCCGAAGCATGATTCTGAAGTCACCTTCGAGCTCGAGCCCAAGGGCGACAAGGTGCGGCTCAGGCTGACCCATCGCCGGCTTACGGACCGCGCGCAGCTCCTCGGTTTCGCCGGCGGCTGGGACACCCATCTCGCGATCCTCGCCGACAATCTCGAAGGCCGCGTGCCAAGGCCCTTCTGGTCGACCCACGAGAAGCTCAATCGCGAGTATGAGGAGCGGCTGAAGGATCTGTGAGGTCGGGTTAGCTTGTTCTGTCCCTTCCCCCTTTAAGGGGGAAGGTTAGGAAGGAGGCTGCGCGGTATCGGACAGCGAGCAGCCCCCTCCCTGGCCCTGCCCCGCGAAGCGGAGGAGGGGACAAACTGCAAACAGCGCGCTACCCCGCCTGCTTCAGATGTTCCTGCAGGCGCGGCATGAGTTCGGTCAGGTTGCAGGGGCGGTGCCGGTTGTCGAGCTGGTGCTTGAGGATCTCCTCCCAGCCGTCGCGGCAGGCGCTGGGCGAGCCGGGGAGCGCGAAGAGATAGGTGCCGCCGGCCACGCCGCCGACCGCACGCGATTGGATCGTCGAGGTGCCGACCTTCTGGAAGCTGATCCAGCGGAAGAGCTCGCCGAACCCCTCGATCTTCTTCTCCATCACCTGCTCGAAAGCCTCGGGCGTGACATCTCGGCCGGTGACGCCAGTGCCGCCGGTCGAGATCACCACATCGACCTCGGGATCGGCCACCCAGCGCTTGAGCTGGGCCGTGACCAGCGCGATCTCGTCCTTGACGATCTCGCGGCGCACGACCTTATGGCCGTCGCGCGTGATCAGGTCGTTCAATGTTTGTCCGGAGGTGTCGTTCGCCAGTGTGCGGCTGTCGGATATCGTCAGGATGGCGATATTGACCGGGAGGAACGGGCGCGTTTCGTCAATTCGAGGCATTGTCGGCCGCCGCCACGGCCTCGTCGTCTTGCGGGCGATATTGGGGCCAGGCGCCTGCCGCCAACGCGTCCAGCGTGGGCGAGTCCTGACCCAGACGTTGTTGGTAGATCCACATGCTCGCCAGCACCCGTTGCGCAAAGTCGTGCGTCTCGCGCGACGGCACGCTCTCGAGGAACAGCAGCGGGTCGTTGTCATAGGCGAACTTGTCGCGCCACTTGGCGAGGTTGCCCGGACCCGCATTGTAGGCCGCCGCCATCAACAGCAGATCGCCATTCACGTTCGGGTCTTCAAGCAGGTAGCGCACATATTCCTGGCCGAGCGCCATGTTGGTTTCGGGGTCGCGCCAATCGGGCTTGGAGGTGCCAATCACCCCGGCTAGGCGCTCGCCGGCATATTTCACCGTGGGGGGCATGAGCTGCATCAGACCGAGGGCGCCCACCGGGCTCTTGGCCTCGGGGTTGAAGCCGGACTCGGTCCGAGCCAGGGCAAACAGCAGGGCGCGGTTGACCTTGAAGCCGCCCTTGGGGGTCCAGGAGGGGGTCGGGAACAGCGCGTTGTCGAGCCGGAAGCCGGACTTGTCTTCGAGCGACGCGCCGAGGCCCAGCGTCAGAGAGGGCATGCCGATCTGGTTGGCGATCGCCAGCATGCCCTGGGTCAGCTCGGGACCGGCTTGCGGGCGCAGCAGGTGGAACTCGTCGGACGCGCGCTGACGCTGGCCGATCTGGATCAGGGCCAGGGCGCGCTGGCCGGCCCGCGTCGCCATCAGCGCATCGGCGCCGTCCGGCGTCAGGACCGGATCCGCCCAGGCGAAGGCAGTATCGACGCCGAGCGCCCGGCGGGCGAGCTGGCCATAGAAGGTGCGCGGTTCGCCGGCCGCCAGGCGCAGCCATTCGCTGACCTTCTGCGGCTCGCGGTTGCGGATATGGGCCCGGGCGGCCCAATAGGCCGCCGCCGACTGGACCCAGGGATTGCCGTTGCTCTCCTTGGCGGCCTTCTCGAACAGGGAGGCGGCGAGCTTGGAGTTGCCGTTGCGCCAAGCCTCCAGGCCCTGCGCCCATTCCGCGGGAGCGGGGGCCCTGTTGGCGCCATCGGGCGTACCGCCCCGGAAGCTCGAGACGTTGGGTTCGGCCGGGGCCGCGGCACCGGCCGGCTTCTTCTTGAGAGCCAGGGTATAGATGGCCGGGGCATCCGGATGATCGCCATACTTGGTGAGCCACTCGGACAGCTCGGCATAGCGGGTCTTGTAGGTGGGCGACAGGTAGCGCTGGGCCAGCACATGCCCCATCAGCCGCAGGTCGGTCAGGCTGCCGATGATCTCATCGGCGCCCTTCCAGTCGGATTTGCCCTGGAGACGGAAAATCTGGCGGTAGCGCGCCGCATCGGGCTCTTCGAGGGGCTTGGGAACCTCGATCTCCGGGCCTGAGGTGGGTTGGCTGGCGGGCGGCAGGGCGGCCGTCAGCGGCAACGCGCCACCCGCGGACGTCAGCGCCCCGCCGGCCGCGAGGGCCGGGTGGGTACCGAGCGCAAGGCCGGCGACCAGGACCAGAGTCGGTCCGATGGCGCGTCGGGCACTGCGGCCGGTCAGGCCAGGGAGGGTGCTTGCCGTCTGCATCGTGGGGCTACCTAAACGGAGCCTCGGCGAAGTGGCAAGGAAGTTTTAGGGATTGACAGCCCAGATTTTGTGGCTTCGGGAAATTTCGCTACTACAAATAGGTTAACCACGAAATTTTCCTCAAATGCCACGGATTGTTAAAGACCGTAGTCTGGCCAATTAACCATAAAGGAACGTAAATAAGCCCTAGCGTTGTGGGGGCAAATTCAGGGCCGAGGCGGACTTCCGGACCCGCCTCTTCAGTTCAGCGCGTCGAGCCGCTCGCGAATCTGGAGCAGGTCGCGCCAGGCGTCGCGTTTCTGGGCGGGCGAGCGCAGGAGATAGGCCGGATGATAGATCGGCAGCGCCGGCACCGGCCGCGGCATGCCGGCGCTCTGATAGTCGAACCAGCGGCCGTGGATCCGGGTGATCCCTTCATTCCTTAACAACAGTGTCTTGGCAGCAGCGTTGCCGACCAGGACCAGGATTTCGGGCCCTACCAGCTCGATATGCCGCTCGACAAAGGGCAGGCACGACGCGACCTCGGCCGGGGTGGGGGTGCGGTTGCCGGGCGGGCGCCAGAACAGGACGTTGGTGATATAGACCGTGGTCCGGTCGAGTCCGATTGCGGCCAGCATGCGGTCGAGGAGTTGGCCGCTGACCCCGACGAAAGGCCGGCCGATCCGATCTTCATCCGCCCCCGGCGCCTCGCCCACCAGCATGATCCGCGCCGATGGATTGCCGTCGGCAAACACCAGATTGGTCGCGGTCGCCTTTAGCGGGCAGCCATCGAAGCTCTCCAGGGCCGCCCGAAGCGCCTCGAGCGACTGGGCCCCCTGGGCGGCGTGGTAGGCGTTCCCGTCGCCATTGATTGGCAGTGGCGCGCTCATCGCGGGCCGATTGGCCGGGACCGGCTCCAAGGCGGCCGACAGCGCGGCTAAAGCGGGCTCGGCCGCCACCGGAGGCCGCCGCGGAGGCGATGGCTCGGCGGCGGCGAAGCGGTCGACGGGCGAGGTTTCGATCGCCTCGTCGGCCCCGGCTTCGATCTGCCAGGCGAGCAGTCCCAAGGCCTCGGCCGCATCCATGCCGGCCGCCGAAACCGCTGCGATGTCTACTCTCTGCGCCATTCCCCGGGGACGCTAGCGCGAACTTCCTGTGGAAGTCGCCCGTTTCTTGCGCCCCAGGCCGGGCCGCTCGAAATCGCGGGAGAAATGGCCTAAGCCATGGCGACTTCTGGCCGATTCCGCCGCGCCTGTGCTACATCCCAGCGCCACTTCCGCAGCTCCGATAGGGTAGGTCGCTGCGGTTCAAATTTGTCACCCCGGCTTCCACTAGAAATCCAGGGCGGCAGGGCCGTTTGCGCCGGCCCGTACGGTGTTTTGCGTCCTTACATATATAAAGAGCGCGCAAGGGAGAGAGCGGGCATGGAACGCGAGTCGATGCAATATGACGTGGTGATCGTAGGTGCTGGCCCGGCGGGGCTGGCGGCGGCGATCCGCCTCAAGCAGCTAGCGGCCGAGAAGAGCCGCGAGCTGGGCGTCTGCGTCATCGAGAAGGGCTCCGAGGTCGGCGCCCATATCCTGTCGGGCGCGGTCTTCGAGCCACGGTCGCTGAATGAGCTCATCCCCGACTGGAAGGAGAAGGGCGCCCCGCTCAACACACCCGCGACCGAGGACCGGTTCCAGTTTCTGACCAGGACCAGGGCCTTCCGCCTGCCCACCCCGCCGCAGATGAACAATCACGGCAATTACATCGTCAGCCTCGGCATGGTCTGCCGCTGGCTGGCGAAGCAGGCCGAGGAGCTGGGGGTCGAGATCTATCCCGGCTTTGCCGCGGCCGAGGTGCTCTATGACGAGGCCGGTCGGGTCAAGGGCGTGGCCACCGGCAATATGGGAGTGGGCAAGGACGGTCAGCCGACCGCGAACTTCACGCCGGGCGTAGAACTCCATGGCCGCTATACCCTCTTCGCCGAAGGCTGCCGTGGGTCGCTGACCAAGACCCTGTTCGAGCGCTTCGATCTGCGCGAGGGCGTCGACCCGCAGACCTTCGGCATCGGCATCAAGGAGATCTGGGAGATCGATCCCGGCAAGCACAAGAAGGGGCTGATCTCGCACAGCGTCGGCTGGCCGATGGATAACGCCACCTATGGCGGCTCCTTTCTCTATCACTTCGACGAGAATCTGGTGTCGGTCGGCTTCGTGATCGGACTCGATTACCGCAACCCGCATCTGTCGCCCTTCGACGAATTCCAGCGCTTCAAGACCCATCCTGCGATCCGCCCCACCTTCGAGGGTGGGAAACGGCTGGTCTATGGCGCACGGGCGATCAATGAAGGCGGCTTCCAGTCGATCCCGAAGCTGGTCTTCCCGGGCGGCGCGCTCATCGGCTGTGCCGCCGGCTTCGTCAATGTGCCCAAGATCAAGGGCAGCCACACCGCGATGAAATCCGGCATGACGGCGGCCGAGGCGGTGATGGCCGCCTTCGAACGGGGTGAGACCGGCGAGCTCGAGGATTACACGGCCCGGCTCCATGCCAGCTGGCTCTGGGATGAGCTCTACCGCGTCCGCAATATCCGCCCCAGTTTCCACCGAGGACTGTTCGCCGGGATTGCCTACTCCGCGCTCGACACCTATTTGTTCCGGGGGAAGGCGCCCTGGACCTTCCGTCACAAGCCGGATCACGCCCAGCTCCTGCCGGCAGCCGAAGCGCCCGCGATCGCCTACCCCAAGCCCGACGGCGTCGTCAGCTTCGACAAGACCTCCTCGGTTTACCTCTCGAACACCAACCATGAGGAGAATCAGCCGGCGCATCTGACCCTGCGGGATCCGAGCGTTCCGATCCGGATCAATCTCGCGGTTTATGACGCGCCTGAGCAACGCTATTGTCCTGCCGGCGTTTATGAGATCGTGCGCGGCAGCGACAGCCAGCCCAGACTGCAGATCAACGCCCAGAACTGTGTCCACTGCAAGACATGCGACATCAAGGATCCCACCCAGAACATCAACTGGGTGGTACCGGAAGGCGGCGGCGGACCGAACTATCCCAACATGTGACGTCGGGAGCAGGTCCGAACCGATTGCGGCTTCGGTGCCGAAAGTCGGCACCGGCGAAGGAGGAAGCGTGAAGGCCCACTGGATCCGCAATCGCGTAGCGATGCCGCTGGCCTTGGCCCTGGTCGGATTGGCGCTGTCGGGCTGTGCGCCCCGGCTGGAGGCGCAAGAGCAGCCTAAGACGGTCCCGGACACGACGCCGATGACCTCCTCGCCGCTGGGGCATTATCTGGCGGCGCGCCAGGCGCAGTCCGACCGGCGCAACAGCGAGGCAGCCGACCTGCTCGCCGTGACGCTCGCCAAGGATCCCGACAATCCCGAGCTGCTCAACGTCTCCTATCTGCTGCTGGCGAGCGAGGGACGGCTCGAGGAGGCGGCCAAGGTCGCGGAGCATATCCAGAAAGTCGAGCCGAACTCGCCGACCGCGGGAATCCTGCTTGCCTGGCGCGACATCAAGAAGGGCGACCTGAAGGCTGGCGATGCGGATCTGGCGAAGCTGCCCGACGACGGCGTCAACAAGATCATCGTGCCGATGCTGCGGGCTTGGCTCGCGCAGGGCATGGGCCAGACCGATCAGGCGCTGACCCAGCTGGGCCGGCTCGCGGCGATCCCGGGCATCGAGCCGGTCGCCGACTTGCATCGCGCGTTGATCGAGGACCAGGCGGGACGAACGGAAGCCGCCAATGCGGATTATGCCAAGCTGCTGGACGCCGAGACCGGCACGCTGCGCGTGATCCAGCTCGTCGGCAACTTCTATCAGCGCCAAGGCCGCAAGGACGACGCCAAGAAGCTCTATGACGGGTTCCTGGAAAGCAATCCCGACACGATCGTGCTGGAGCCCGATCTGAAGACCCTGAATGCCGGCCAGAAGCCGGCGCCCATCCTGGCGACTGCGGTCGACGGCGTCGCCGAGAGCTTCTTCAATATCGCCTCGCTCCTGGCGCGCGAGCAGATTTTCGATACGGCGATGGTGTTCGAGCGCATCGCGCTCGACCTCAAGCCGGACTATCCGATTGCCCAGACGCTGCTGGCCGAGCTCCTGATGAATCAGAACCGGACACAGGATGCGATCGCGGTCTATCGCGCGATCCCGGCGGACTCTCCTTTCGGCTGGGAGGCCCGGATCGACGAGGCGCGGGCACTCGACGATCTCGGCCAGACCGACGATGCGCTCAAGCTCTTGGACGGGATGATCGCCGAACATGCCGACCGCTACGATGCTGCGGCGGCCAAGGGCAACATCCTGCGCAGCCACGAGAAGTTCCCCGAAGCGGCGCAGGCCTATGATGTGGCGATCTCGCGCATTCCGGAATTGAAACGCCGCCACTGGTCGCTGCTCTATTTCCGCGGCATCTCGCTTGAGCGCAGCCAGCAATGGCCGCGGGCCGAAGCCGACTTCAAGAAGGCGCTGGAGCTCGAGCCCGAGCAACCTTATGTGATGAACTATCTGGCCTATTCCTGGGTCGAGCAGCGTCAGCATCTCGACGAGGCCTTCGCGATGCTCAAGCGCGCGGTCGAGCTCAAGCCCGAGGACGGCTTCATCGTCGACAGCCTGGGCTGGGCCTATTACCAGCAAGGCCAGTACGACAAGGCGGTCGAGTATCTGGAGCGCGCGGTCGAGCTCGAGCCGGTCGATGCCACGATCAACGATCATCTGGGCGACGCCTATTGGCGGGTCGGGCGCAAGACCGAAGCGCGCTATCAGTGGCAGCGTTCCCTGCAATTCGGGCCCGAGCCCGACCATCTGGCGCCGCTCCAGGCGAAGCTCAAGGATGGGCTGGGAGCCCCGTCGGGGAGCTGAGCGTGCGGCAGCGCTCGAGCGATTTGTCCCCTCCCCCTTCACGGGGGAGGGTTAGGGAGGGGGCAGACGAGATTGATGATCAGCGTCATTCCTATTCCGCTTCTTTGAATGCGCCGAATACACGTCGCTGCGGCACGAGCGGGTCATCCCCCTCCCTTACCCTCCCCCTCAAGGGGGGAGGGGACAAATTTACGCCATGACCACGCTCCATCTGCGCGCGCGCGCCAAGATCAATCTTTACCTCCATGTCACGGGCCGGCGGGCCGACGGCTATCATTTGCTCGACAGCCTCGTCGTCTTCGCCAATCTCGGCGACGAGTTGCGGCTCGAGCCGTCGGACGGATTTTCGCTCTCGCTTGACGGGCCGTTCGGCGCCGGCCTCTCGGCGGGCGACGACAATCTGGTGCTGCGCGCGGCGCGGGCTCTGGCGGCGGCGCTGGCGGAGAAGGGGCTCGAGGCGGGCGGTGCGGCGCTGCGCTTGACCAAGCATCTGCCGGTGGCGTCCGGCATCGGCGGCGGTTCGGCGGACGCCGCGGCGGCGCTGATCGGTCTTGCGCGGCTCTGGCGAATTCCCAATGGAACCGTCGATCTGGCCCGGATCGGGCTTTCGCTCGGCGCCGATCTGCCGGTCTGTCTCGCGGGTCGGCCCTGTTTCATGGGCGGCATCGGCGAAGCACTCGACGCCGCCCCGCCCTTGCCGCCGGCCAGCCTGCTGCTGGTCAATCCGGGGGTCGCTGTCTCGACGCCGTCGGTCTTCAAGGCGCGCAGCGGTCCATTCTCGCCGCCCGCACGCTGGTCGGACCCGTTGGCGAGCCTGGCCGCGCTCGCGGCGCGGCTCGAGCGATGCCACAACGATCTCGAGGCGCCGGCGATTGCGATCGAGCCGGTGATCGGCGAGGTCTTGGCCTCATTGCGCAAGCTGCCGGGCCTCTCGATCGCGCGCATGAGCGGCAGCGGCGCCACCTGTTTCGGTCTTTTCGACGATCTTGCCGCTGCGCGCGAGGCCGCGGCCCGCCTGCAAGCGACACATCCCTCCTGGTGGGTCGCATCGGCGCCGATGCTCAACCGCGAAGCATCCTTCGATCGTGACGCGCCGCACCCATAAAACTCGCCGCCTTCGAGCGCCGGCGGGACA
>Ga0335084_10000991_pt1 | contig 25662 bp, 20 predicted proteins | sample Lox_Sample_44_FD_206721 | JGI IMG/M metagenome (GOLD analysis project Ga0335084, IMG submission 206721) | Soil microbial communities from Loxahatchee National Wildlife Refuge, Florida, United States - Lox_Sample_4.4 | ecosystem: Environmental > Terrestrial > Soil > Wetlands | place: USA... | reverse complement strand
CTTCCACCTTCCTCCCCATCACCATCCCCGCTTCTGCAACTGAGCCTCTTCGGGAAGGCTCGCGGCTTCGATCCCCTTCATGCCGCTGCCGAGCGACTCCTCCGCCTCGACGAGAGCCTGCGCATCCCGCCAGTGGGTCGTCGCCTTGACGATCGCGCGGGCTCGCCGCTCGGGGTCGTCGGACTTGAAGATGCCGGACCCGACGAAGACCGCCTCGGCGCCAAGCGACATGCAGAGCGCGGCATCCGCCGGTGTCGCGATCCCCCCCGCCGCGAAGTTCGGCACAGGGAGCTTGCCCGTTTCGGCGACCCGCACGACCAGCTCGTAGGGAGCCTGCAACCGCTTGGCTTCCCGCATGAGCTCGTCCCGAGACATCAGCGTCAGATTGCGGATCTCGCGCTGGACCTCCCGAAGGTGCTTGACCGCATGCACGACGTCGCCGGTGCCGGCCTCCCCCTTGGTGCGGATCATGGCCGCGCCCTCGCCGATGCGGCGCAGCGCCTCGCCCAGGTTCCGGCACCCGCACACGAACGGCACCGTGAAATCGTGTTTGTAGACGTGGTTCTCCTCGTCGGCGGGGGTCAAGACTTCCGACTCGTCGATGAAGTCCACCTTGAGCGCCTCGAGGATCCTCGCCTCGGCAGTGTGCCCGATCCGGCACTTGGCCATGACCGGGATCGAGACCGCCTCTTGGATCTCGCGGATCTTCGAGACGGGCGACATCCGGGCGACTCCGCCCTCCCGACGGATGTCCGCGGGTACGCGCTCGAGCGCCATGACCGCCGCGGCCCCCGCCTGCTCGGCGATCTTCGCGTGCTCGGCGTTGACGACGTCCATGATCACGCCGCCCTTGAGCATCTCCGCCAGTCCCACTTTCACTCGGAAGGCTTCCTCGCTTTTCATGTCGCTCTCCTCGATTCGTTACGGCGTCGTTGATTGCACTTCTCCGGCGCCGCGGGCGCGACCGGCGGTCCCACGAATTGTCTTGCTCGCCTCACACCACCGGCATCCCATGGATTCCCGCCGAGGCGGCCACGCCCCGCACGGCATCGGCCAGGACGGCGATTCCCCTGTCGACATCCCGCTTGTCGACCCGCGACACCGACAGCCGCAGGTTCGGGCGGTCCTCCCCTCGCGGGTCGAAGTCCGCTCCCGGCGCCACGCCCACGCCGCGAGCGGCCGCCGTTTCCGCCACACGCCGCCCGGAGATTCCCGAGGGCAAATGGAGCCAGAAAAGGGGGTTACCCATCTCGCCGCCCCACCACGAGACATCGGGTAGATGGGCCTTCAGGGCGCGCACGGCGGAGAGCCGTCGCATTTCGACCTCGAAGGCCCGCTTCTGACGCGCCTTGCGATCCGCACCGGCTTTCAGGAAGTCCGCCACGGCCGCCTGAAGCGGCAGCGGCGTCTGAAAATCGGCGGTGCGCTTGACCCGGGCCAGCCGTTCGATGATCGGAGCCGGTCCGGCAAGCCAGCCAATCCGGAACCCCGGAACGAGATCCTTCGACAGGGTTCCCAGCCAGATCGTCCGCTCCGGCTTGGTCGCCGCCAACGGTCGCCGGCCCGACTCAGGCTCCTCGTACCCGTCTTCAACCACGAGCGCTCCCGCCGAAACGGCGGCTTCGAGAATCTCCTCGCGGCGGGGGTCGGGTGTCGTGATACCCGTGGGATTTTGCCGCTCCGGCATCGAGTACAGCAGCTTGACGCGGCGGCCGAGCAGGGGAGTCGGATCCGGCCCTTCCACACCCATCGGAAGACCGAGTATTTCCACTCCGGCGAAGCGCGCCAGGGCCAGAGCCCCGGAATAGGTGGGCGACTCCATTGCCACCGTGTCCCCCGGGTCCGTGAACGTGCGCAGCAGCAGATCGAGGCCCTGCTGGGCACCGCTGGTGACCAGGATCTCCTCGGCGGACCGGTCGACCCCGTGCTCGGACAGGCGTCGGGCGATTTCTCGCCGCAATTCGTGCAGGCCGAGAGGGGGAGCGTACTGCCAAAGATCCCGCCGGCCGCTCCAGACGGCCGAGAGCGTGCGGGTGAACTCCTCGAGTGGAAAGTAGCGCTCGTCTGGTGTGAGCCGAGAGAAGTCGGCAACGACCGGCTCGGCCGGCGTCAGGGCGGACTCCTCCCCGATCCCGCGCACGCGGCGAGACAGCAGCGACGAAAGATCGATCCGGTCCGCCGGCGGCGAGGTCGACCGCACGACCGTACCGCTTCCGACACGCCCTTCAACGAGCTGGCGCCGGCCGAGCTGCCGGTACGCAGCCTGGATCGTGCCTCGATTGACGCCCAGAGCCGAGGCGAACTCGCGCGTCGTGGGAAGTCGGTCTCCGATCCGGAGTCGACCCGACGCGATACTCGCCTCGATCGCGGAAGCCAGCTGATCGGCCAATGGCTCCTTGCCCGATCGATCGAGTTGAAGCGCGGCCAAATCCAATTGGCTCATCGACAGGCCAATTGTACTTAGACCGCTTCTCCTGGGTCAAGCGCCGTACGAAGCCACAGATTAGCGAGTTGGTCCAATCTACTGTAGATATTTTCTATCTATCAGTAGAGTAATAATTTATCAGTCAAATACAGGAGTCGGTAGAGCTTGACGGAGACCTTACCTCAGCGACTTACCGGGTTTCTGAGGCCCCGTGCTTTCGAAGCTCCTCCTCCAACCTCTGGTTGAAGAGGAACTCCTGGTCCTTCGGCAGGACATTCCGGCGTTTAGCAAGGGCCGCTTGGACCTTCTCCTCGATCGATTCGAGCTCCTTGTAGCTTTCCGTGAGCACCCGAATGACCGCCCGCCGGACCGTTTCGTCGTCCCCCCGCTGAGTCAGGTTATGACTGTCTTTCAGCTTGCGCGTGATCACGCGCGACAGGTAGAGCAGCCGGTCAGAAGAGGGCTTCACTCGCGCCTCCCCGCCAGTAACTCGTCGGCCAGCGGATGGCGGAAAAGTTGCTCGAGAACGGCTGGCGGTATTGCCGCGACGTCTGCCCCCATGACCGCCGCGTCGAGCACGTGAACCGGGTTTCGCAAGGCCGCGACCAAGATCTGGGTCTGGAACCCGTAATTGTCATAGATCCGGATCACCTGTTCGACCAGGTCCATGCCGATCGAGCCAACCTCGTCCAGTGGACCGACCGCGGGCGCGACATAGGCCACGTTCGACTTGGCGGCGATCAGAGCCTGGGCCGCCGAGTAACAGGCCGAGGCGCAAACGGCGATTTGGTCCTGAGCGAGAAGACGAGCCACGCGCAGGCCCTCCGGGCGCGTCGGCAGCTGCACCACGATGTCCTTGCCGAGCTTGGCGAGCTCTCTGGCTTCCTTGTACATCCCCTTGGCGTCGGCAGACCCCGGCTCCACGCAAACCGGGCCGTCCGTCAGCGCAGACAGCTCCCGGACCGCTCGCCGGTACTCGATTCCGGCGGCCTCGGCCGCCGCGGGGGAGAGCCAAACCCCATCGAGAAGTCCCCAATCGCGGGCCCTTTTCGCATCCTCAAGATTGGCGCTGTCGAGAAAGAAGCGCATTGGGGGGCGGATTGTATGACACGCGGTATCGGGCGCCGGCCCGGTTGCGATGCGCCGGCTCTCTGGCCGATCCAATCCCGAAGAGAACCCTACTCTGCGTGCTCGGCCACCGCCTGAACCCAGGAGAGGTCCGGAATCGACTCTTCACGCCCCCAAACTCGAACGAACCCCGAGCCAGCCGGCCCTCCGTAGCTCTTGACCCAGCCGCTGGCCAACCCGAACTCATCCAGGGCGAGAACCGTCGTCACGTCCGCCGGCGGCACGGCGAAGCCGCCCAGGTACCATTCCGTCACCCCCCACCGTCGCCCCTCCGGTGTCGCCGTCGCGCCCATCCAGTCGAAGCTACCGAGCTCGTGTCGAACCCCGAGCAGGCGGGTCGTCCGCCCGGGGTCGAATCGGATGGCCTGACCCGTCTTTGGGTCGCGCTCGAAGCAGTCCGGGGGCAGACCGAGCCAGACGACCCGGCCTCCGGCACCCAGGAATCGGCGCAAGAGCGAGGCGTCGGGCGAGCCCGCGACCGCCTCGGCGGGCAGTTGATCCCCCGCCACGACGACCACCGACCTCGACGCCCCGCTCGAATCCGAGAGAAACTGCACGAGGCCGGCCTCATCCAGCAGCGCGTAGCCCTCCGACTGGAAGTAGTCCCTGACATTCACGTCCCCTTTGAACCACTTGTGCCCGCCGCTGTCCTTCCAGAACACGGCGCGCCGAGTGCGGGCCCCCGGGCGCTCCGGGCCCGTGGCGATCGCGTAGACGACGCCATCGTCGCTGCCGACGTAGACGGCGCCGGCCCCGACCGCGGGCGAGGAAATGACCGCTCCGGCCGTGCGGAATCGCCATCGCTCCACTCCCGTCTTCGCATCCAGGGCGAACAGGTGGCCATCTTCGCAACCGAAGAAGACCTGTCCGGAAGCGAGCGCTGCCGAAGACAGGACATTTTTCGGAGTCTTGAATCTCCAAACCTCTTCGCCCGTCGACGCGCGCACGGCGTTGAAGAATCGGCCATCGGAGCTGCCAGTGAAAACGAGACCGTCGGCCAGAGCGGGGGAGCCGAGCACCCAGCTCACTTCGGGATTGCCGTCGAGATAGTCGATCTTGTGGCCAAAGCGCCAGCGCTCCTTCCCGGTCGCGCGCTCGACGGCGTAGAGTTGGGCGTCCCGCGAGCCCACGAAGACGAGATCTCCCGAGACCGAAGGAGAAGACACGATCGAGGTTCGGTCAAACCCGGCCTTCCGGGAGTCGATCGAAACGCCCTCCGTCTCGAAAATCCAGCGACTCTTGCCTGTCGCGGCGTCCAGCGCGTAGAGCTTGCCGTCCATGCCGCCCACATAGACCACACCGTCGGAGACCGCCGGCGAGGAGCGCACCCGCCCTCCTGTCTCGTACTGCCAGAGCCTCTGGCCCGACGAGGCCTTCAGGGCATAGACGCTGCCGTCTCCGGACCCGACGAACACGCGGTCGCCGGACACCGAAGGAGAGGAGAGCCAGAAGTCCCAGGACCAGGCAAAAGCCCGATCGGCCCCGGCCTCGAACTGCCAGCGCACTCGCCCCGTCTCGAGCTCCAACGCCGTGACGCGCCGCTCGCGGCTCGTCGCGAAGACCAGGCCTCCGGCCACGGCCGGCCCCGACGCCACGGCTCCGCCCAGTCCTGCGTGCCATCTCTCCCGGCCGGTCGCGACGTCCAGCGCGTACAGGTTTCCGTCGCCGCTGCCGACGAGGACCATGCCGTCGGCGACCGTCGGGGAGCCCCGGACAGGGCCATGGGTGTGGAAACTCCACCTCACGCCCTCGAGGGCCGGGCCCGCCGCTGCCGGAAAGAGGCCCGAATGCGAGGCGTCGACCCGAAACATCGCCTCGGCCCGCGTGGCGGCGGGCGCCGCAGCCCCCGGTGCTCCGAGCACAATGGCTCCGGCCAGGGCCGCCGCCGCGCAAAAACGGGTCGACTTCCTCACTGGTAGGCGGTTACGCGGCTTCCGCGGCGCGGTTGCTCCGCCGTCCGTTCCCGCACGGCTTTCGTCCCGGCATCCGCGACCGCGACAAGGGATGAGGCGCCAGCCGATCGCCGGCGCCCGGATGGCCCTACTCCTCGTTCTCTTCGTCCTCGCCGAGGAAAGGCGTCCCGGGCCTGCCGCCTCGGGGCTTCGAGCTCTCCTTCTGCCCGAGGGAGGCCGGCAGCGCGGCCTGGGGCTCCTCTTCGGTTTCGTCGGGCTCGGCCAGCTTCGCGACCGCCACGACCCGGTCGCCCGGGTCGAGATCGATTAACCGAACGCCCTGGGCCGCCCGGCCCGTCTCACGGATGTCCTTGACCTTGATGCGGATCAGCATTCCGCTCTGCGTGATCAGGAGAAGCTGATCGGCGTCCGAGACCGACTTGATCCCGACGACCGGGCCGTTTTTCTCGGTCACCTTGATGTTGATGACGCCCGATCCGCCGCGGCCCTGAAACCGGTACTCGGAGACCTCCGAGCGCTTCCCATAGCCGAGCTCGGTCACGGTGAGCAAGTGCCCGTTCTCCTCGACGACATCCATCTCGACGGCAAAGTCGTTGTCTTTCTTGAGCGTCACGCCGATCACACCGGTCGTGTCCCGGCCCATCGGGCGGACGTCCTTCTCCGAGAACCGAATGCCCTGGCCCTGGTGGGTTCCGATGAAGATCTGCCGCTCGCCGTCGGTGATGCGCACCGAAAGCAGCTCGTCTTTGTCCTCCAGGTTGATCGCGATGATGCCGCCCGAGCGGACGTTCGCGTAGGCGGACAGCGCCGTCTTCTTGACCAGGCCGTTTCGGGTCGCGAACACGAGGTAGCGGTCCTCGGGAAAGTCCTTGGTGGCCGCCATGGCGACGATCCGCTCGTTTGGACCGAGGTTCAGGAGGTTCACGATGGCCTTGCCGCGCGTCGCCGGGCCGAGCTGCGGCAGGTCGTAAACCTTGATCCAGTGCATGCGGCCCATCGACGTGAAGGCGAGGATGAAGGCGTGCGTCGAGGCCACGAAGAGGTGCTCGACGACGTCCTCTTCCCGGGTCGTGGCGCCGATCCGCCCCTTCCCGCCGCGCCGCTGTGCGCGGTAGAGAGACAGGGGAGAGCGTTTGATGTAGCCGCCACGGGACACGGTGATCACCATGTCCTCCTCGACGATCAGATCCTCGATGTCGATCTCGGAGGTTTCCGCCACGATCTGGGTGCGCCGCTCGTCGCCGAACTGCTTCTTCACCTGCAGAAGCTCGTCGACGATGATGTCCAGGACGAGCTTCTCGGAGGCGAGGATCTCCTTGAGCTTCGCGATCAGGGCGAGGACTTCCTTGAACTCGGCGACGATCTTTTCCCGCTCGAGCCCCGTCAGGCGCTGCAGCCGCATGTCGAGGATCGCCTGAGCCTGCACTTCGTCGAGCCTCAGGACGTCGGTCCCCTTCCCCTTTTCGCCGGCCGGGCTCATCGAGCCGCCGACGAACTTCTCCAGGCCCGCGCGCGTCATCGAGACCTCGGCCACGAGGCGGTCGCGCGCCTCCTTGGGATCCTTCGACGCCCGGATGATCTTGATGACCGCGTCGATGCTCGCCAGGGCGAGCGCCAGCCCCCGCAGCAGGTGCGCCCGTTCCTCGGCCTTCTTCAGGTCGTACTGGGTGCGGCGGATGACGACCGACTTGCGGTGATCGACGAAGTGGCGCAGCAGCTCCGTCAGCGGGAGCACGCGCGGCTGGTTGTCGACGATCGCCAGGAAGATGATCCCGAAGGAGGACTGCATCGGCGTCAGGGCGAAGAGCTTGTTCAGGATCACCTGGGCGTTCTCGCCGCGCTTCAGCTCGACGACGATCCGCATGCCCTCACGGTTCGACTCGTCGCGCAGGTCCGCGATCCCCTCGAGCTTCTTGTCGTTGACCAGATCCGCGATCCGCTCGATCAGCTTCGCCTTGTTGACCTGGTAGGGGATCTCGGTGACGATGATGGATTCCTTGTCTCCGCGGGCCGCCTTTTCCACCATCGCGCGGGCGCGGACCTGGACCGTGCCCCGGCCGTCCTTGTAGGCGTCCTTGATGCCCTGAGCCCCGTGGATGAACCCGGCGGTGGGGAAGTCGGGGCCCGGGAGCTTCTTCATGAGCTGGCCGACCGTGGCGTCGGGATGGCGGATCAGCTCGACTGCGGCGTCGACGACCTCGCCCAGGTTGTGGGGCGGAATGTTGGTCGCCATACCGACGGCGATCCCGGAGCTTCCGTTGACGAGCAGGTTCGGGAACTTCGAGGGGAGCACCGTCGGTTCCTGCAGCGAGCCGTCGTAGTTCGGATTCCAGTCGACGGTTTCCTTCTCGATGTCGTCGCCGATCATCTCCTCGGCGAGCCGCGTCAGCCGGATCTCCGTGTACCGCATCGCCGCCGCGTTGTCGCCGTCCACGGAGCCGAAGTTGCCCTGCCCGTCGACCAGCGGGTAGCGCATCGAGAAGTCCTGGGCCATACGCACGATGGTGTCGTAGACGGCATCGGGGTTGTGCGGGTGGTACTTGCCGAGCACGTCTCCGACGATGCGCGCGGACTTCTTGTAGGGCTTGTTGTGGAGGTTGCCCTGTTCCCACATCGCGAACAAGGAGCGGCGGTGGACAGGCTTCAACCCGTCGCGCACGTCGGGCAGCGCCCGCCCGATGATGACCGACATGGCGTAATCGAGGTAGGAGCGGCGAACCTCCTCCTCGATCGTGATCGGGATCTTTTCCTCGGGTGTGAGCAGGTTGGTCGTCATCGGTCAATTTCGAAATTCGGATTTCGAAATTCGAATTTGGGTCTAGATGTCCAGATTTCTCACGTTCAGGGCGTTCTTCTCGATGAAATCCCGCCGCGGCTCGACGGCGTCTCCCATCAGAATCGAGAAGATCTCATCGGCCTCGACGGCGTCCTCGACGTTGACGTGCAACAGGCGCCGCCTCTCCGGGTTCATCGTGGTCTCCCAGAGCTCCTCCGGGTTCATTTCACCGAGACCCTTGTAGCGCGACACGGTCAGGCCCTTCTTGGCCGATTCATAGATCGCGTCCACGACCGCGCCGAGGGTGGCCAGCGTCTGCCGCTCGCCGTTCTTCGCGACGACGTAGGGACCGTCCAAGAAGGCGCCGATCGCCTTGGCCGTTTCCCGGATGCGCTTGAACTCGAAGCTTCCGATGAACTCGGCGTCGATGCGCACCTTTCGCGGGACCCCGTTGACGCGCCGCTCGAGCTCGAGCGCCCAGCCGGAGTGCTCCTCGTCCTCGGCGACCGCCACCTTCTCGGCGTCAAACGCGCGCGCGGCCTTCGCCAGATCCTCGAGCTTCTTCTTCTCCGCAAAGTCGGACTTGCCGGTCATCCCGCGGTCGAGCAGCGCGCGGATCAGTCCCTCCGGGACGCCCCGCAAGCCCAACTTCGCCACGTGGTCGCGGTACTCCTCCATCTTCTCGAGCAGCGCGACGAGCTTCGCCCCCGACACCGAGGCTCCCGACATCTCCGAGCCGAGCGACCGGTCGTCCCCGATGCGCCCGAGAAGGAACTTCGACATCGCCTTCTCGTCCTTCAGGTAGGTCTCCTTCTTGCCCTCGGCCACTTTGAAGAGCGGCGGCTGCGCGATGTAGAGAAACCCCTTCTCGATCAAGGCGGACATGTGCCGGAAGAAGAAGGTCAGGAGCAACGTCCGAATGTGCGATCCGTCCACATCCGCGTCCGTCATGATCACGATCTTGTGGTAGCGCGCCTTCTCCGCATCGAAGTCCTCGCCGATGCCGGTGCCGAGCGCGGTGATCAGGGCGCGGATCTCGGCAAACCCGAGCATCTTGTCCAGCCGCGCCTTCTCGACGTTCAAGATCTTGCCGCGCAGCGGCAGGATCGCCTGGGATCGCCGGTCGCGCCCTTGCTTGGCCGAGCCGCCGGCCGAATCGCCTTCCACGATGAAGAGCTCGGAGAAGGCCGGGTTCTTCTCCTGGCAGTCGGCGAGCTTTCCGGGAAGCGACCCCGAATCGAGCGCGCCCTTGCGGCGAACGAGCTCCCTCGCCTTCCGGGCGGCTTCTCGGGCCCGCGCCGACTCGACGATTTTCTCGACGATCTTGCGCCCGACCCGCGGGTTCTCCTCGAGGTAGGAGCCGAGCTTCTCGTAAACGACCTGCTGCACCCAGGTCTTGACCTCCGAGGAGACCAGCTTGTCCTTCGTCTGCGAGGAGAACTTCGGATCGCGCACCTTCACCGAGACGACGGCGGTCAACCCTTCCCGGCAATCGTCGCCCGAGAGGCTGGTTTCCTTGAGCGCCTTGGTCAGGGCGTTGGCGTCCGCGTACTTCTGGATGGCGCGTGTGAGCGCCGTCTTGAAGCCCTCGAGGTGTGTTCCGCCGTCGCGATTGTTGATGGTGTTGGTGAACGTGAAGATCGTCTCGGCGTACCCCTCGTTCCACTGGAGCGCCACTTCGACGCGCTCCTTGTCCGTGTCGCGCTTGGGGTCTCCGGTGCCGCCCTTGATCTCCTGGAAGTAGATGACCTTGTCGTGGATCGGCTGCTTGGTCTTGTTCAGGTGCTCGACGAAGGAACGGATGCCGCCCTCATAGGCGAAGTCGTGCTTCTTCTCGGTGCGCTCGTCGCGGATCGAGATGGCCACACCGGGATTCAAGAACGAGAGCTCGCGCAAGCGCTGCGAGAGGCTGTCGAAGTGAAACTCCAGAACCGAGAAGATCTCCGGATCGGGCCAGAAGGTGACTTTCGTGCCCGTTTTCTTGGCGGTGCCGACCGCCTTGATCGGCGCGACGGGCCGCCCCTTCTCGTAGGCTTGCTGCCAAACCTTGCCCTCGCGGCGCACCTCGACTTCGAGCCGGCGGGACAGGGCGTTGACGACCGAAACGCCGACTCCGTGAAGTCCTCCGGAGACCTTGTAGGAGTTGTCGTCGAACTTCCCTCCGGAGTGGAGGTCCGTCATGATGATCTCGAGCGTCTCGCGCTTGTGCTCCTTGTGAATCCCGACCGGGATGCCGCGTCCGTTGTCCTCGACGGTCACGGAATTGTCCGGGTGGATCACGACCGAGACGTGGTCGCAGTAGCCGACCTGCGCCTCGTCGATCGAGTTGTCCACGAGCTCGAAAACCATGTGGTGGAGACCCGAGAGGTCGTCGGTATCTCCGATGTACATCCCCGGCCGCTTGCGGACGGCCTCCAGGCCCTTCAAGAGCTTGATCGAGTCGGTGGTGTAGGCGGTGCTCATGGGCGGGTCATCCTCGCGCCCCGGAAGCCGACACGGCCGCCGGCGGCGCCGGCGAGAGGGCCCGGCCGCCCCGCATCCAGATGATGACGGCCCGGCCTTTCCATCGAACGGAGTCCGAAGCCGTCGTGAGAAGCACTTGGGCGGACGCGGGCAAGGCCTCGAGAAACGCCTCGACCGAATCGTGGGAAAGGCCCGCGTCGAAGTCGTCGGCGGCAAAGAGCGGCGCGACCTCCCGCCCCCGGGCACGCGCGATGGCGTGCCACTCGGCCAGCTTCACGAGCGCCACGACGCGCAGGACTTCCCCGGACGAAGCCTCCGCCGCGAGCGGTCGCCCTCGCCGAGAGAAGAGGAGGTCGTCGCGGTGGGGCCCGCACAGGGAGTAGCCGCGCCTCCTTTCGACAGCGAGCATCCTTCCGCAGTCGGCTCGGAGCCGGTCCGCGCTCTCATCGCCGGCAGGGTATGCGGCCGCGATCTCCGCGTACTCCGCCCCCGCCTGCCGCGCCAAAGGCTCGAAGAAGCTTCTCCATTCGGAAAGGACCGCGGACCGATGCCTTCGAACCGCGGACCCCGCCAGCACGAGCTCCTCGGTCCAGGCTTCGAGCTCTCCCGAACTCGAAACACCCGCCCGACCGCTCGAGAGCAGGGCGTTTCGCTCCGCGAGCGCGCGCTCGAAACGCGCGAGGTCGTCCCCGGCGGCGGGCTTCCAGCCGAGCACGAGCCGGTCGAGAAAGCGACGCCGCGCCTCGGGGGAGCCGCAGACCAACTCACGGTGCTCCGGCGCCAGAAAAACCGCAGGCGCCAGCTCCGAGATCTCCCGGAACGAGGCGGCCTTGCCGTCGCGCCAGAAGCGCCGCCCCGCGGCGAGCGCCCACTCGAGACGCAGCTGATCGGCACGCCCCTCGCCGGTGAGCTCTCCCGAGACTGCGAACTCTCGGCCGTCCGGCGCGCACGCGCTCGGACGCGCCCGCCGGAAGGAACGTTGGCCGCACAAGAGAGCGATGGCCTCGAGCAAGTTGGTCTTGCCCTGGCCGTTCTCGCCGGCGATGACGTGCAGTCCCGTCCCGAGAAAAATGGGGTCCGGGGAGAGATTGCGGAAGCGGTTCGGGGTGATCTTGGCGAAGTGCAAGGCGTCCTTTGTACTTGGTCTCTAGAGTCGCATCGGCATGACGACGTAGAGGTACCGCGAGGCGGATTCGATGCCCCCCTCGGGCTTGCAGACACACTGAGTGTTCTCGTCCTTCAGCTCCAGACGCACCCTCTCGGTCTCCGCCTCTTCGAGAAAATCGAGCAGATACTGGGCATTCAACCCGATCGACACCGGCTCGCCGTCGAAGTCGATGTCCAACGTCTCGGTTCCCTCCCCGAGCTCGGCGCTGGCCGACGCGACCGTCAGCAGGTTCTTCTCGAAGGAGAGTTTCACGCCGCGGGAACGCTCCGAGGAAAAGAGGGCGACTCTCTTGATCGCGCCCTGACAGGCGGCGCGGGACGCAATCGCGATCCGGTCGTTGTCCTTGGAGAGGATTTTCTCGTAGGGAGGAAAGTTCACGTCGAGCAGCCGGGCGATGAGCTGGCGGTTGCCGACGGCAAACAATAGGTGATTTTCGGAGTGACGGATCTCGAGGCTGTCGCCCTCGCCCCCGTCCATCTTGAGGATTTCGGCCAATGCCTTCTTCGGAATCAGCACGTTGGGCAGGCTCCCTTTTGCCTCGCCCTTCGGGAAATCCACCAGGGCCAGGCGGTGCCCGTCCGTCGCCACGAGCTCGAATTCCTTACCCTTGTCCTGCAGCAAGGCGCCCATGAGCTGGAAGCGCGTCTCTTCCGCCGAGACGGCGTATAAGACCTTCCGGGTCAGTCGCTTCCAGAGGCTCAACGGGAAGGTCAATTGCCCCTTCCCCTCCACCCGCGGGACCGTGGGGAAGTCCTCCGCCGGCTGCGCCACGAGGCGGAAGGTCGAGCGCTCGCAGGTCACGCCGAGGTAGTGGTTGTCCAGGAGCTTCAGAGCCACGTCCGCTTCCGGCAGATTGCGGATCAAGTCGAACAGTTTCCGGGCAGGAACGGTCACGCTCCCGGGTCGCGACACCGAGGCCTTGGACCTCGACAGGAGCGTCAAGTCGAGGTCGGTCGAGGTGAAGTCGAGGTGGCCGTCGGAAGCTCTCAAGAGAATGTTCGAGAGAATCGGGATCGTGTTTTTTCTCTCGACGACGCCCTGCATGAGCGTGAGCTCATTCAAGAAGTCTCCCCTCCGCAGCGTCAATTCCATGGGGTCAACCCACCTCCGGAAAGAGAAAAAAGTCTATCACACGTAGTGTCATTCGTAGGGCTGCGGATCACGACGGCGATAGAGAGAAAACCCTTGTAAAACGGGGCCAAAATGCATGTCGGTCTTGTGAAGGGTTGCGTTCGCGGACCGGGAGAATTCGATCGTCGCTCTAGCCTGCCGAGACCTCCGGAAAAGTGGCCGGCGGAAAAGAGGGAGGGTGATCCGATTGTCAGCGGTAGGGCTGGAGAAAGGACTCGATGACCTTGCGGAAATTGACGTCGTCCTCGACCAGGTGGCCGATCTTCTCGACCGAGTGCATCACCGTCGAGTGGTGCTTGTCGTTGAAGAGTCGGCCGATCTCGGGATAGGAGAGGCCGGTGAGCTTGCGGCAGAGGTACATGGCGACCTGCCTCGGAAAGGCAATGGGCTTTGCGTTGGACCTAGCCTTCAAATCGGAGACCCGCAGCCCGTAGTGCGCGGCCACATTCTTGATGATTTCGGCGGGTACGGCCCGCGTCTCCTCGGTGCCGACGATGTCCTTCAGGGTCTCCCGGGCGAGCTCCACGGACAGGCGCCGGCCGGTCAAGGAGGCGAAGGCCAGCACGCGGTTGAGTCTCCCCTCGAGTTCCCGAATATTGGACTTGACGGTGCCCGCGATGAAGAGGGCGACGTCGTTGGGTATCTCCAGCTTCTCGGCGGCCGCCTTCTTCCGGATGATGGCCACCTTCATCTCGAGGTCCGGGGGCTGGATGTCGGCGATGAGCCCCCACTCGAACCGAGACCGCAGACGCTCTTCGAGCGTCGGGATCTCCTTGGGCAGCGCATCCGAGGTCACGACGATCTGTTTCTGTGCTTCATGAAGGGCGTTGAAGGTGTGGAAGAACTCTTCCTGCGTCGAGTCCTTTCCGGCGATGAACTGGACGTCGTCCATCAGGAGCACGTCGAGCTCGCGGTAGCGCCGCTTGAACTCATGCATCTTCTCGAAGCGCAGCGCGTTGATGAGCTCGTTTAAGAAGCGCTCGGCGGATAGGTACGCGACGCTCGCGTCGGGAGCTCGCCGGAGAATCTCGTGCGCAATCGCGTGCATCAGATGGGTCTTGCCGAGGCCCACACCCCCGTAGAGGAAGAGCGGGTTATAGGAGCGGGAAGGGGATTCGGCGACGGCGCGTGCCGCCGCGTGCGCGAATTGGTTGGAGGATCCGACGACGAAGGACTCGAAGGTGAACCGCGGATTGAGAATCAGGCGGGAGACGGGCGGCGGCGGCGCGGCGGGCTCGGCCTGCGGGGCGGGCACCGCCGGCTCGAAGCGAAACGCCAGGCCCGGCAGCCCGGCCGCCGCGGCCTCCTCCGACAAGAGCGCACCATGGCGAGTTTCGATCCACTCGGCGAAGACACGGCTGGGGACGGCGACCGTCAGGCTCGGGACCTCGGGTCCCGACTCGAACGCGACCTGGCGAGTCGGGGCGAACCAGGTCTTCAGCTCCTTCGGGTCGAGCTTCTCCTCGAGCCGCTTAACGATCGAAGTCCAGATCTCGGTCATCGAAGAGCCTCTTTATCCACAAGCTTTTCCACAACTGTGGAAAGCTTTCGGCCGTTCGGGGGGCGAGAGTATACGCCCGCCCGGGTCCGTTCGGGTGCCGACGTTCTCCCTCTTCCTCGACCTTGACATCCCCACCCCCTGCCCCTAGGATTCCCCCTCCTCATGAAGCGGACGTTTCAACCGAACAATCGCCGACGCAAGCGCACGCACGGCTTCCGAGTGCGTATGCGAACGCGGTCCGGGCGCGCGGTTCTTTCGGCGCGCCGCCGCAAGGGGCGCAAAAGACTCGCAGTGTGAACTCGGGCTCGGCCGCCCGGGAGACCTTCTCTCGGGTCGACCGCCTTCGAAAACGAAGGGAATTCGAAGAGTGCTACGCCTCCGGCGTCCGCCATTCGGGGCGCCTGCTTCAGGTCTTCTTGCGGCCTCGCTCGGGAGACTCTCGAATCGGGATCTCGGTCCCTCGGCGCGTCGGCAACGCCGTGACGCGCAACCGGCTGCGGCGGCGGGTGCGCGAGATCTTTCGGCGCAATCGCGGCCTCTTCGAGACGACCTCGGCGGATCTGGTTATCCACGTTCGACCCGCGGCGGCGGACGTATCCTTCGCGGAGCTCTCCGAGGAATACCGGCGGACCGTCGCTCGCGGCCTCGCCCGACTCCGGTGAGCCACCGCGGGCCCGCTGGGAACCCGGAAACGACTCTGCCGGCGCGAGTCGCGCTCGGGTTGCTCCACTTCTACAAGCAGGCGATCTCGCCGTGGCTCCCGAGGGCCTGTCGGTACGAGCCGACCTGCTCCGTCTACGCGCGCGAGGCGATCGAACGGCATGGCCTGGCGCGGGGAAGCCGGCTGGCGCTCGCCCGCCTTCTGCGCTGCCACCCGTTCCGGCCGGGGGGCTTCGACCCCGTGCCGTAGGGGCGAGGAGAAGATTGGAAAAGCGCTTGTTGCTCGCGGCCGGCCTCTCCCTGGCGGTGTTGATCGTGTGGGAGCTGGCGGTCCCCAAGCCGAAGCGGCCGGCCCCGAGATCGCCCGCCCCGGTCTCGACGGCCCTCGCCTCCCCGGCCGCGGTGGCCGGTGTGGCCGCCGCCCCTTCCGCGCCGACCCTCGCGTCGGCTCCGGTCGCGGCGGCGACCGAGACCTCGACGGTGATCGAGAACGGGGTCGTGCGTCTGACCCTCACCAACCGCGGCGCCGTCATCTCCTCTGCCGTTCTTTCGCGCTACAAGGACGAGCAGGGCCGCCCGCTCGAGCTCGTCCGACAGCTGCCCCCGCCGGCGCCGCGCCCCCTGGCTCTCGATTTTCCGGGTCACCCCGACCGGACGGCCCGGGCCTCGACGGCCCTGTACGTCGTCGAGAGGCTCTCGGACCGCGAGGCACGGCTGCACTATTCCGACGGAGAGGTAGAGATCACCAAGAAGATCCGGCTCGGGGAGGGCTACCTCTTCGACTTGTCGGTGCGCGTTGTAGGGCCAGCCTTCGAAGCGTTCGTCGCCTCGGGTTTGCGCAACCCGACGGAGGCGGAGCGCACCAACCGATACGTCGCGCCCGCCACCGGGATCGCGATCTCCGGTGGCGGCCTGCAGCAGGTGCGAGCCGAAAAGCTCGAGAAGTCCGATAAGCCGCTCTCGTGGCCAGTCCCCGCCAACGGCTTTGCGGGTCTCGAGGACAACTACTTCCTCGCGGTCTTCCTGCCCGAGCGCGCGGCCGAGGCCGTGCTATCGCCCGTGGCGCTCAAGGATTCGGCGGGGAAGCCGCAGACGACCGTCTCGGCCGCGGTGACGGGCAACGGCGAGCTCACGGCGCGGGCCTACTTCGGGCCCAAAGACGTCGAGATCCTCGAGAGTCTGCATCTCGGGCTCGAGCGGACCGTGGATTTCGGCTGGTACGGGGTGCTCGCCCGGCCGCTCCTGTGGCTCTTGAAGCGCACCTACGCGTGGATCGGAAACTGGGGGTGGGCGATCCTGCTCGTCACCCTGCTTATCCGAATCCTCCTCTTCCCGCTGATGCACAAGAGCTACGCGTCGATGAAGAAGATGCAGAAGCTCGCGCCGAAGATGAACGCCATCAAGGACAAGTACAAGAAGGCGAAGACGGACGCCGCCCAGCGCGCCAAGATGAACCAGGAATTGATGACGCTCTATCAGGCCGAGGGCTACAACCCGATGAGCGGCTGTCTGCCGATTCTGCTGCAGCTGCCGATCCTCGTCGCGTTCTACAACGTCCTGTCGCGCTCGATCGAGCTGCGCCACGCGCCGTTCGCCCTGTGGATCAAGGACCTGTCGGCCGTGGACCAAACCTACGTTCTGCTGATTCTGATGACGGTGTCCATGTACGTTCAGCAGGCCATGACGCCGTCGACGGCGGATCCGGCGCAGAAGAAAATCTTCATGGCGATGCCCTTGCTCTGGGGCTTCTTCCTCAAGGACATGCCGTCCGGGCTCGTGCTGTACTGGCTTTTCTCCAACATCCTGACGATCCTGCAGCAGGTTCTCATCAACAAGATTGTCAAAGACGACGTGCCGGCGACGGCGGCAGCCCGGTCGCCCGGGCGCAAGGCGCGAATGCCTCAAACAAAGGGCGCCGGACGGTAGCGAGGGGTCGATGCGTTACGAAGGCAAGAATGAGATGGAGGCCGTGGCGGCTGCGGCGCGCGAGATTGGAGTCGAGCCGACGCAGGTGCGCTACCGCGTCGTGAGGGACGAGAAGTCCTTCTGGGGCGGGCGCGTCGTCGAGATCGAGGTCGAGGAAGAGCCCTCGCGTCGGCCGGCGGCCGCCGCGGCGGCGGGAGAAGCCCCTCGGGAACCGGCTCCCGCGGGATCCGAGCCGAGGGCCGGCCTTGTCTCCGCCGTCGAGCGGCTGGAGCCCTCGATGGAAACGGGCTTCGAAGAATCTTCCGCGCCGGCCGGGGAGGCGCCGGCGCTCGACGAGGAATCATGGGGAGCCGTCGAGGCGACCCTGACCGAGCTTCTGTCGGCGGCGGGGTTCCTCGTCGAGATCCGCCGCCGCCCGTCGGCGGAGGAGATGGTCTTCGAACTGATCGGCGACGACGTCGAGCCCCTCCTTGCCAATCGGGGAGAGGGATTGAACGGCCTCGAGGTTCTCGCCGGCCGCATCGCAATGCGCCGAGTGGGACATCCCGTGCACCCGCGGCTGGACGCCGAGGGATTTCGCCGCCACCAGCGGGAAACACTCGAAGAGCTCGCCCACCGCTCGGCCGATGAGGCCAAGCGGACGCGGCGCCCGCAACTTCTGCCCCCGCTCTCGCCGGCCGAGAGGCGTCTGGTGCACCTGGCCCTGGCACAGGACCCGGAGGTCGAGACGGAAAGCGAGGGAAGCGGGTTCTTGAAGCGGGTCGCTGTTCGCCTCAAACGCGCGTAAGCCGGCGGCCGACGGCCAACCTCGACCCGGGAGAAAGGACGGACGGCTTGTCGGCCGGACCTGGCTGCAGCCTTCCAGAGGTCTTCGATGCGCCCGCGTACCAGCACCGTGCTCGACACCATCGTCGCGCTGGCGACGCCGCCGGGACGTTCGGCGGTCGCGATCGTTCGCCTTTCGGGAAGGGAGGCGCGCGGGGTTCTCGGCCGGGTGGCGCCGCGTCTTCCGGATCGACTCGAGCCCAGGCGCGCAACGCTCACGACGATTGTCGACTCCGAGGGAGAGCCGATCGACCAGGGACTCGTGAGCTTCTTTCCGGCCCCGTTTTCGTACACGGGTGAGGACGTCGTCGAGCTCTCCGTCCACGGCAGCCCCGCCGTCGTCGAAGGCTTGCTCCTCGCGGCGGCCCGCGCCGGAGCTCGTCCGGCGCGGCCGGGGGAGTTCACCGAGCGCGCCTTCCTTCACGGCAAGGTGGACCTGCCGCGAGCCGAGGCGGTGCGCGACCTGGTGGAGGCCCGCACGACAGCGGGGGCGCGGTTTTCGGCCCGGCGGCTGGAGGGCGGCCTTTCCCGCCGCCTGCGTTCGGTTCAGGAGGACCTGCTGGCGGCGGCCGCGAGTCTCGGCGCCACGATCGACTTCGCCGAGGACGTCGGCGAGAACATCGATCGGGAGGCCTCAGAGCGGCTGGGCCGGGCAGTCGCGGAGCTCGATGGGTTGATTTCGACCTACCAGACCGGACGCCTGCTCTCCGCCGGATGCCGGGTGGTCCTTCTGGGCCGACCCAACGCCGGCAAGTCGACGCTCTTCAACGCGCTCGTCGGAAGCGCGCGCGCGATCGTGACCGAGGTCCCGGGCACGACACGGGACGCCCTCGAGGCGACACTCGACGTTGCCGGTGTGCCGGTCACGCTGGTCGACACGGCGGGGTTGCGCGAGACGGAGGAACGGGTCGAGCGCATCGGTGTCGAGCGCGCGCGGGAAGAGGCCGAGAGAGCGGACGCCATCCTTCACGTGCTCGATGCCGAGAGGGCCGAGACGCCCGCGGACTTCGAGAGGTTCGTGGAGGTGGGTGATCGGCCCTTGCTCCGAGTCGCCAACAAGATCGACCGGGCAACGCCGGCCGGGATCGCGGCGGCCGGCCCGGGGGCGCTTTCGGTCTGCGGCCTCGCCTCCGAGGCCGGGCCCAGGCTGCGGGAGGCGCTGGCGACCGAGCTTTTCTCGCGGCTCGACACGGAATCGAGCTCCGAGGTCCTCGCTTCGGTCCGTCAACGCGACCTGGCCGAGCGAGCGGCAGCCGCCGCACGAAGTGCCCTGGAATCGCTCGGGCGCGGAGAGTCGCCCGAGTACGCCGTCGTTCACGTTCACGAGGCGATCGACGCCATGGGGGATCTTTTCGGCGAGACGACCGCGGAAGATGTGCTGCAGCGGATTTTCTCGGCGTTCTGTATCGGGAAGTAGCAATGAGCTTTCCGACACGAAACACTTGATAACTTCCTCCGCGATGTTCGACGTCCTTGTCATCGGCGGCGGCCATGCGGGGATCGAGGCCGCGCATGCCGCGGCCCGCATGGGTCGCCGGACGGCGCTCTTGACGGCCGATCGGGCGGCAATCGGCCGCATGTCCTGCAATCCCGCCATCGGCGGCCTCGCCAAGGGGCAGCTCGTCCGGGAGATCGACGCCTTGGGCGGGCTGATGGGTCTTCTGGCCGATCGCGCCGGAATTCAGTTCAAGATCCTGAACCGCTCACGCGGGCCGGCCGTCTGGGGGCCTCGGGCGCAGTGTGACCGGGCGCTCTACTCGAAGCTCGCGCGCGAAGCATTGGAGGCGACCTGCGATCTGACTCTGATCGAGGGGATGGCCGAAGAGCTCCTGGAGGGATCGGGGCGCGTCCAGGGGGTTCTCACGGGAGACGGCCGACGGCTCTTCGCGCGTGCCGTCGTGGTGACGACCGGCACTTTTCTCCGAGGACTGATGCACACCGGGAAGCGCCAGACCGAAGGAGGACGAATCGGGGAACCGGCCGCCAAGGGGCTTTCGGCGAGCCTCGCCCGCTTGGGGCTGCGGCTTGGCCGCTTCAAGACGGGCACGCCTCCTCGCGTGCATCGCGATTCGGTCGGTTACGCCGCTTGCGAGCCGCAACGAGGCGATGAGCCGCCGGTCCCCTTTTCCTTTCGCACCGAAAGACTTCGCCTCGAGCAGGCGCTCTGTTGGCGCACCTTCACCAACGAGCGAGTCCACGAGTTGATTCGCGAGAACCTGCACGAGAGCCCCATGTACTCGGGTCAGATTCGCGGCATCGGGCCGCGGTATTGCCCCTCGGTCGAGGACAAGGTCGTCAAATTCGCCGACAAGTCCCAACACACGCTCTTCCTGGAGCCCGAGGGCCGGGAGGCCGTGGAGATCTACATCAACGGGCTCTCGACCTCCTTGCCGGAGCCGGTCCAGCGGAAGATCCTGGCGCAGATTCCGGGCCTCCAGACCGCGCAAATGCTTCGGCCGGGCTACGCGGTCGAATACGACTACAGCTTTCCCGATCAGCTCCGCTCCACACTGGAGACCCGGGACGTCGGCGGCCTGTACCTGGCCGGCCAGATCAACGGCACCTCGGGCTACGAGGAGGCGGCCGCCCAGGGGCTCTGGGCGGGAATCAACGCCGCGCTCGGCGTCAGCGGGGATGAGCCCTTCGTGCTCGCGCGCTCGGAGGCGTACGCCGCGGTCATGGTAGACGACCTCGTCAGCAAGGGCCTCGAGGAGCCGTACCGGCTTTTCACTTCGCGGGCGGAGTATCGACTCCTGCTCGGGGTCGATTCGGTCCTGTCTCGGTTGACGCCGCACGGCCGGCGCCTGAGCTTGATCGGCGAGTCGGATTATGCGCGAGCGATGCGCGGCGAGGAGCGCCTTGCCCGGGCGGAAGGTCGACTGCGAGAGTGGGTCTTGACGCCGAGCGCCAGAGTTCGGGAGGAAGCCTTCGCCGCCTTGGGCATCTGGGTCGACGCGCCGACAACTCTACATAACTTATTGAAAAGAAATGATTTATCCTCAGAGCGATTGAGCGCCTACGCTCCCGATGTCCTCGCAGAGCTGACCGCCGAAGAGTGCAGGGTGCTCGAGAGCCGCGTCCGGTACGAGGGTTACATCCGCCGGGAGCGCGAGCGCGTCGAGCGGTTGCAGCCGTTCGAGTCGCGTTCGATCCCGCCAGATTTCGAGTATGAGGGCATCCCCGGGCTTTCGCGTGAAGTCGTCGAGAAGTGCGGTCGGCGCCGCCCGCGCACTCTGGGTGAGGCTTCCCGGATCCCCGGGGTCACGCCCGCCGCCGTGGCGATAATCTCGGCGCATGTCCGCTGCCGGGCACGCGCTTCCGTCTGAGCAGTACGTCCCGCTTCTCGGAGAAGCGGCATCCCGATCAGGCCTTGCCCTCTCCCCCGCTACGATTTCTGCCCTCTCGACCTACCTCGCCGAACTTGACCGCTGGCGGCGGCGTGTCAACCTGACGGGGATGCTGTCGGCCGAGGAGCTGGCGGATCACGTCATGGAGTCCCTGGCCGGATCACCGCTTGTTCCCGATCGGGCAGAACTCCTCGACATCGGCTCCGGAGCGGGAGTCCCGGGAATCCCGCTCGCCGTGCTCCGTCCCGACATCCGCGTCACGCTGCTGGAACCTCGCAGGAAACGCATGGCCTTCCTTCAGCACGTCAGGAGGGTCCTCGCGCTCGAGAACCTCTTTGCGCTCGAGGCGCGAACGGAGCGGCTTCCGGAAGCGCGTTGGAACGTGGCGACGACCCGAGGCGTTGGACGTTTGTCCGGTGTCGTCGGCGCAGGGTCTTTTCTTACTCCTGGCGGGCTGCTCCTGGTGTGGACGACGGCGCCAGATGCTCTTGCAGCCGCGTTGGCGGGTCGCTTTCGCCTGGTGAAAGCGCTGCGGCTGCCGGCTTCGCGGCGGAAACAGATCGCGATGTTCCGGAGGCAGTAGCGCCGGGTCGGGGAGTCTCTGGCGGGCGGGATTGCAGAGGTGTCCAGCCAGTCGATCTCCAGGGCACGTTTCTCGGAGACGTTGAGGACAGTTGAGCGGCCAGGGCATCCAGGGCGGCTCGGTTTGGCCGACGAAATTGCCGCTTTAGCACAACCATCTGTCGCCAGATCCGATAGGAAGCGGACTTGGCTCCTCGAAGCGGATACCTGTCGAAGTGAGCCACGATCCTCTCGAGATCCTCTCGTCGACAAACCCGATAGTAGGCGGCCGTTTTCGTCCAGCCGCTTGCGGACCGCGGGTGACGCGGGGCGACCCGATAGATGCGGCCGGCTCCGTGAAAGAAGCTCTGAAGGTTCGCGAGGAGCCCCCGGTCCGCAGCAGTCAATTTGATGGCGAAATAGAGGGCGAGCTGACGGCCCGAGCGGCTGTACGTAAACGCACCCTCGCCCTCGGTGAACCCGGTTACGTACCAGGGATCCAGTCTCTTTGGGAGGCGGCTCATGCGTCAGATTGTACATGAAAATGTTTCAACTAGAACATTTTCACGTGGAACCTCAAATGGACCGCCTGCAACCTGCTAACCTCGGTATCGTGGGCAGCATTATCGCGATCGCCAACCAGAAGGGAGGCGTCGGGAAGACCACGACCGCGATCAACCTGGCGGCCGCCCTCGCGGCCCTGGATCGGAGAGTGCTTCTCGTGGACGTGGATCCGCAGGCCAACGCGACGTCCGGGTTGGGGTTTCCCCGCGCCGATGCCCTGTCGGGAACCTACCAGGCGCTTCTTTCCGGCGAGGCGGGGTCCTCGATCCGACCGACCCCGTTTCCCAACTTGTCGCTGCTTCCTTCCGGGCGAGACCTCGTCGGGGCGGAGATCGAGCTCGTCGAACGTTCCGACCGAGAGTACCGGCTGCGGGCCGCGCTGGAGAGCTTGCGCGGTAGCTTCGAGTTCATCCTGGTGGACTGCCCGCCGTCGCTCTCGCTCTTGACCGTCAACGCCTTGTCCGCAGCCGACTCGGTCCTCGTGCCCATCCAGACCGAGTACTTCGCGCTCGAGGGCTTAAGCGAGCTCTTGAATACGGTCGAGCGCGTGCGCAATTCACTGAATCCCGGGGTCAAGCTCGAGGGCGTCGTCTTGACGATGTTCGACGAGCGGACTAACCTGGGTCGACAGGTCATCGAGGACATCCGTAAGCACCTGCAAGGCCGTGTCTACGACACCGTGATACCGCGAAACGTCCGCCTGGCCGAGGCGCCCTCTTTCGGCAAGCCGGTTCTCGCCTACGACGTGAAGTCGAAGGGGGCCGAGGCCTACCTCGCCCTCGCGCGCGAGTTTCTGAAGAGGCGAGGAGGCCGATGACGCGCAAGCAAGCTCTCGGCAGAGGACTATCGGCCCTGATCCCCGGGGAGGATGTTCCACGGGGAACGCCCCTGCAGGAAGTAGAAATCGAGCGGCTCGGAGCGGGGCGATACCAGCCCCGGCGTGAGTTCCCGGAGTCGGGCCTGGCGGAGCTCGCCGCCTCGATTCGCGAGCACGGGGTCGTGCAGCCCTTGGTGGTCGTTCCGCGCGGAGACGGTTTCGAGATCGTGGCGGGGGAGCGCCGGTTGCGGGCGGCCAAGCTCGCCGGCCTCGAGCGCGTGCCGGTCGTCGTGCGCGAGAAACCATCGGACCGGGAACTGCTCGAGCTGGCCCTGGTCGAAAACCTGCAGCGCGAGGACCTGAATCCGATCGAGGAAGCGGAGGCCTATGGAAGGCTCCGCGAGGAGTTCTCCCTGACGCAGGAGCAGATCGCCGGCGCGGTCGGCAAGGACCGCACGACTGTAGCTAACTCATTACGTATATTACATTTACCATTGAGCGTCAAAAATCTCGTTCGCGAGGGCGCCCTCTCCGGGGGCCACGCTCGGGCCATTGCCGGTCTCGCCTCGCCCGGCGACCAGGAAGGTCTGGCCGACGAGGTTGTCCGGCGCGGCCTTTCGGTGCGCCAGACGGAGGCTCGCGTGGCTCAGATCGCCGCCGGGCCGAAGCTGCGGCGCGAGAAGCGTCGCGACCCGTTCACGCGCGACGCGGAGGAAAAGCTCTCGCGTCGCCTGCGTACTCGCGTGCGCATCGCGAGGCGCCGGCGGGGCGGCAAGATCGAGCTCCAATTCGGCTCGGAGGAGGAACTGATCGGGCTGTTCGAGCGGTTGATGGGTAAGAGCTAGGGGGGCTCCATGAAGATCAAACCGGAGGGAACGACTCTAAACGGGTTTCTTGACAAGGGCAGTCAGTTGCAGGGAGAGCTCGCTTTCGAGGAGACCTTTCGCATCGACGGGAAGTTCGATGGAAAGATCCGCTCGGGCAGCGAGCTGATTTTGGGCGACACAGCGGAAGTGAGCGGCGAGATCGAAGTCGGAAGGCTGTCGGTCAACGGGAAGCTCAAGGGGACCGTGCGCGCCAAGGAGCGGGTGGAGCTCCATGCGCGCGCCCGGGTCGAGGCGGACTTGACGACACCGATTCTGAAGATCGAGGAAGGGGCGCTCTTCGAAGGTTCGTGCCGGATGGGAGAGGAAGCGAGGTCGAACGTCGTCGATCTCTCGACGACGACGCGTGGCAGCGTAACTAGTTGATAGCAAATAAGTTATCAGGATAGTCGCGAAGACTTACTGGCCACACGGTAACTCTTTGCCGTTGGTACCACGCCGATCGCGCAGGACGCTCTCGACTCGGAACGGTTGGTGTGTTATCTCTGCCCGCTCTCGAAGATTCGCGCGGCAAAGAGAGGCACTCGCGGCCGCCCGAGCGCGGCCGAAAGGTTCGAGTCCACATGATCAGGCTGCCAGACGTCACGACCATCTACGTCGTCATCTGCTTTGCGATCGCCTACGCGATCTTGAAGCGGTATCTGTTCATCCCTCTGGGCCGGATCTTGGACGAGCGCGAGCAGGATGAAAAGGAGGCCGAGGCCCTTCAGGCCGAGGCGCGCGGTCGCCTGCAGAAGGCCGTGGCGGAGGCCGAGGAGCGTCTCGCCCTTGCCCGGCGCGAAGCCCTGAAGATGCGCGAACAGCTGCGTGCCGAAGGACGAAAGCAGCTGGACGCCCGGCTCGCGGAAGCGAGCGCCGCCGCCGCCGCCTCGGTCGAGAGCGCCAGTCTCCGCATTCAAAAGACCTCTGGCGAATTTGCCAGTCTCCTTCCCGACAGGGCGAAGAGCCTCGCTCGCACGCTCGCCGAGAAGATCCTCGGACGGAAACTCGCGGCGTGAGAGCGCCGGCGCGGCTCGCTTTGGCCCGTTTTGCGGGCGCGGCCTTTCTGGCCCTGCTCTCACCGCTCGCCTTGTTGGCCGAGGAAGGGGAAGCTCATGCCGAAAAGGTGCTCGGCATCCCCCAGTGGATCTGGCAGCTTGCTAACCTGATCCTCTTCTTCGCCGTGCTCGTCTACTTCGTGGCGCGGCCGATTACGGCGGCATTTCGCAATCGGCAGCTCGAAGTCGAGAGGCGTCTCCAGGAGGCGCTGGGGCGACGGGCCGAGGCGGCGCGTTTCGAGGCGGAGATCCAGGAGCGAATGCAGCGGCTCGAAGGCGAGGTCGAGGAGATACGCCGACAGGGCCTCGCGGATGGCGAGAGCGCCCGTCGGGCGCTCGAGGAGCGCGCCCGCGAGGAAGCCGAGCGGATCCGGAGAGAATCCGAGGAAGAGATCGAACGAAGAGTCGTGGCCGCCAAGTCGGAGCTGCGCCAGGTGGCCACCGGTCTGACGGCGACGGCGGCCAAGGAGATCCTCGCCCGGGAGATCAACGAGGAAGACCGGCGGCGGCTGCTGGCCGACAGCGTCTCCCAGCTG